>Ga0099823_1009000_pt1 | contig 10139 bp, 5 predicted proteins | sample CowpearedBW_FD_76831 | JGI IMG/M metagenome (GOLD analysis project Ga0099823, IMG submission 76831) | Root nodule microbial communities of legume samples collected from California, USA - Cow pea red BW | ecosystem: Host-associated > Plants > Roots > Nodule | place: USA: California | collected...
ACGAATAATATATATATATATATATATATATATATATATATATATATATATATATATATATATATATGTATATCCTTATAAATCCTTATAAATGTATTAGACTTTATGAGCTCAAAATTGCCATTATATGTCTTGAGCATACTCTAAAGATCCCGTCCATTAATTACATCCACATATAAAACCAAAATAGTTTTAATTGCATTAATCACAACTAAACCTGACAATGGTCATTAATGCTGACAGAACTAAATGACATGGATTCATCATGACATGTGTAGCATGAAAATTACGTGAAGGTGATCTGTACACATCTATTTTCAACTGGTCCTTATTTTATATCAATGAGATCAATATCAGAACCTTAAAATATAAAGTGTAAATTCTGAATAATATCCAAAGTATGTCCAAAGACTTTGCATGCATGCATAAAATCAAACATATAACACAAAACACATAAAAGTGACTAACTCCCACTAAACCAAAGATTCCTTAAACAACAAAACACCCATATGAGCAATATGCTCATGAAAGACCATGGGTGGTAATACCTTAGTGAGAGGATCTTTCATTTTGGAGTTTCTCCCTTATTGTTCTATTGAAAATTATTCACTCTATACCTTATTGTTGTTAGAATACAACACAACTGATTTATTGTCACAATGTAACTTAAGTGGTGTTTCAATTACTTCATAATGCACAGCCCTGTGACAAAATCCCTCAGCCATATTCCTTATTTGATGCCTCATAGCATCTTGCAAAATACTGAGTCAAAATACCTAATGATCCCTTACTAATATGGCTACCTGTATGTGAGCATATAAACTCTTATTCTCTGTAAATACATCAAAACTCTATACGACTGCATTTCCTAAATTTCCAAATTTCCTTTTGGACATTGAATGAGATTGAGCTAAACTTGCTCCCACTGAACTTGTGATACACACAACTATCAACATCATTCATTTCGAAACTAAATGAGAGAATCACTTGATGAAATTTGTGGTACCATTGACGAGATGCCTGTTTTAGCTATAAATGGATTTTGTCAAATTGCAACTCATATTCTATGAGTTTCCTAATACAAATTTTTCTAGTTCCACCATATAATTCGTCTCATCAATGTTGCCTTTGAGAAATGTCGTCATGATATCCATTTGATGAAGCTCCTTTCTTTTTTAGTATAACCCTTTGCCACAATACAAGTCTTCTACCTCTCCATATTACCTTTGGAATCCCTCTTGGTCTTAAAAAACCACTTACAACCAATGGGTTTCACACCTTATAATAATGGGACAAGTCCCCAAACCATATTGTCTTACATGGATTTATACTCCTCATTTATTGCTTCAATCCATTTTTCCGAATTAGGATCTTGTAATGATATCTGCAAAGATATTGGCTCATGAAGCACAGGTTCTTGAGGATCTTGAGTTTGTTCTTGAAGATTTGAACTTGCTTCATCACAAGCAACTATATGAATCGGTGTATGAATCGGATCTAGAATTGTCATCGATTCTTCCTCAAAGACAAAGTATCTAACCTTATTCTTCCCCCAAACTCAATATCCTAAAGAATGTGACCGTTCTCGTCTCAAAACTTGTCTTTAATTTGGGATTACAAAACTCATAGCCTCTGATCTCATTGATTTGGTATGTTTACCTTTAATGCATTCAACAAAAACATTAATGTTTGTGATGTCAATGGAATCCAAGATCCCATTTGACATATGTCGTTCAACTCTTTGCTTAGAGGTGTGACCTAGGCGTTTTCCTAAATCAATATTTACAATTTTATGCTTAGTACCACATCATTCCATATCGATGGATTCATTATAAGAAGGTCACTTAACAAGCATATACAGTTTATCATTACCTAAAAGTGAACTGGTTCCAATTATATTTGAATTTAAAGACTACCTGAATATATTGTTTCCAAACGAATGCAAAATCAATTGACTTTCGGTAGCTTATGTAACCCTTCATTGAAACACTAATGTTTAGTTGTTATACCAAAGCTAACCACTAACTATTTCTTGGTACTAAAGCTAAATTGATCTTAGAGTAGACCAATGAAAGATTTACATGATTTGATCAATCTCACCTCTCATATCCTTTTATCTCTTCAAAGATACTAGAGTCCGTAGAAGAAGTGAATTTCTCAAACCTTAGTGTAAGGTCAAGATTGCAGCCAAGAACAATTACCTGTTCTCACTCGAGTTCTTAAAACTTGTTCTACTAAGAACTAGAATTGGGTTCAGGTTGACAAATATAAAAGGAATTATAGCCGAATTTAGAACAAGAGAATATAATTAAGCTCACATCCTAAAAGAATAAATAAATTCAAATAATGGTTTAGCCCATCTCAAGACACCTAATACACCATTAATATCAAGTCTTTGGACACTAATATTAACTGCTAGGGGTATCTTGTTGTAATGATCAAACATTGATAATGAAGCATGTCCAACACCAAACCCATCTTTGGATTGATTTAGGTCGACAAAGCCAAACCTTATAATTATCACATGTTTATTATCACAGGTGTGTATATAATCCATCCAAATATTGATCTTCCTTTGGACCGACCAATACTCGCATGGATATACATAAATACGAACATTTAACATTTTTCATGGACTATCTCCTCAAGATAGGTCACTTTGGCGACATCTCAATTCAATTTGCTCGTAAATAAAATGTTAAACGAAACCAAAATTTGAATACTTAATTATTCTAAAACCAAATATATATAACCAAAATTATTTATTTATTTATTCTTTTATAAATAAATAAAGAAAGAAACTTAATCATGCTTACTTTAATGCATTTATATATGCCGCATGCCTTACGTCAATGTGTGCCTTCCTCTCGCTGATACATTAAATTGAATTTTTAATCATGCTCATGCAAGCTAAGGTGCTTCCAAATGAACACTTTTCCAATCACACTTTTCGAAGGAGCAAGAGATTCCTCGTACAAATTTATCTTCATTTCGCGCATTAGCGTAACTATTTCAAGAGGGAAAGAAAATAGTTTGTTAGAAGTGAGTTTTTAAGCCTAACTCAACCCCACAAAACCGGCTTGTAAGGTGAGGTTTGCACCTTACTTATATATTGTGAATTGGCCTTATCTCTAGTCGATGTGGGACTTCCAACACACCCCCTCATGCCGAGGTATATTCATCTCGTGCGTGGGACAAGAAATTAGTGGGTGGTCTGTTAGCGGCTCGATATCGGGTGGAATGTCCAAGAAAGTTCGCTAAGATAGGCTTTAACTTGGCTTTGATACCATGTTAGAAGTGAGTTTTTAAGCCTAACTCAACCCCACAAAACTGGCTTGTAAGGTGAGGTTTGCACCTCACTTATATATTGTGAATTGACCTTATCTCTAGTCGATATGAGACTTCCAACATAGTTGCAGCTAGATAACAGTTCCAGGACTCTACCATGGAACATGAAGAATTGTAGCTAATAAAGCAAAGCCAAAGAACAAACATGTCCTTTTCTTCACTTCTACCTTTTACTTTGCCTTTCCAATTCAGTCCCCTCTTTTTCTTCTGCAAGTCCAATTCATGATCTTGAAAGCCAGATCCTAATTAATCACTTAATTATTTAATCACAATTAATATTGGAGAACCCCACAAATAAAGTTTCCTTTTTTAGTTTACAAACTGTATGAAGAAAACGCTCCTCCCCTCACGTTTCTCACTCTACAAGGTTGTTCTTTTCTTTCATCCTTAATTCATTTGGCTCTGTTTTCATATAACTGCGACATTCTTTTTCATTTGCAGCGAAGACAATTAAAATCCCTAAACCTCACAATTAGGGTTTTACGTAAAATTAGAGAAAAACGTGAGATCATGTTAAACGGGAATAAAATATAATGATAAACTAACACCGCTCTGATACCAATTGTTGGTTTATGAAAACATTAGTACAATGAACTCATAAATAAATATACGGTTCCCAAATTCTCAAAAGACTATAAGCAGAAGCGTACCTTATTATTGGAAACAGTAGATAAAAAGAAGATACCTAGTCTTCCAACTGTAGAGCACCTGAAGGTTCCCTCTATATTTTATCTCTTGATGGGGAGGAAGAGAAAGGAGCAGGAATAATGCGTAACGTAGTGCGCTCGCAGATGAGGACCATAACCCCTTGTGTAACTACTATCAGTTACTTACTTAATTTCCAATATTCCTAATTTGGTCCCTTGATCAAATTAGAATATTGCTGGCATCTACACATTTAATATATCATGACATATATATGCTCTTAGCCATAAAATTAATTAATTAGATCACTTAAATACTTTGACTAATAATATAATGGTCTCAAAAAAAATACATCAACTACTAAATTAACTTATTATAACTTTTACATATTACTTTTTTTTCCTTCTATTTTAAAATAAACGAAAACTAAAAAAATAAAAAAGGCATAGCTCAATGAAATCTTTAATGGAGGGTTGAAAGTTATACAGATATGGAATTCCTTAAGGAAAAATTGATCAAGCGAGGGATATGATATGCTTGAGTAAAATAACTAGGGGACAACATGCTGCTTAATGGGATATGTGGCGCATAAGTAGGTAAGTGAATTGAAGATAACAAAGATTGGTGGGAATCTAAATTCGAATCAATAGTTCCTTGGTCTAATCGAGAAATTGTAGAGAATAAGGTATTGTGTGTCCGTATAAAGGATTACCTTTATCTTCATGGAATGAGACTTGTCTTAATAAAGTGGTGGCTCCGATACTTAACGGTGTCAACTGATGAAGCTACATTATCATGAGAGAGGGGGGAATATACGAGAATTAGAGTATGGGTACTAATAAGTATATTTTCAATTACATTTAGAACACTTAATATTAACTTTAATTAATTATAATTGAGTTTAAATTCACAGTTTTAATTGGAATTAATTGAACTTTAACTTGTTTGTTAAAATTAATTTTTAAAGCCTTGGTAGCGGCTAGATATTATAGATAGATGACCTTCGTTAGACTCTCTAGACAAATGAGTCTAACTAAATAGGTTAGTTTATTGAACTTCACTAGACAATTTGATGGATCATCCATGGGTTGGGTTTTAATGATATGATATACTACATAAATGCTTCATGGATGTTCTAACTTATGTTTTGTGTAACTGAAGTATAAGAAAGCTCAAAAGTCTTCTATAGATAGTATAATGATAGGTGATCTAATGAACCTATAGATGATGCTAGTAGATTGATTTAGGAAGTGACCATGAGAAGCTATGATTACGATCTTAATGAAGAAATATAATGTTTTGAAGATTGAAAAGTTGAGTTAATTAATGTTAAGTTCAATGGAGTAGGCATTGGATCTTTGAACTACTAGACATCTAATTAAATGATATAAATCCATCTTATGATTTAAGTGAGTGCAAGGTGTTTGTGTTAATGTTTCTTAAGAAAGCTCCAAGAAGATTCCCACTAGATATTAAGATAATCAAATAGTTATCTAGATGTGATACTACACTTCTAAGAGTTCAAAAGAGATGAAAAGAGGTTCAATTAAAATAAAGAAATGGAAGATAAGTGGTGGTTACCGCCACTTAGGAGGGGGGGAACAATCTCACCAAACCCAAGATAAGTGGTGGTTGTTGCCACTTGATCCAAGGTTCAAGATAAAACTAAGAGTTGAACACTTTCATAAAAGTAAAGCTCATAAATGCACACAAAGGTGTCTCTCAAATCCAATATTAATTAACACTTTACATGTGGTCTAGAGGATCACTTAAATAGGCATGGTTTTAGAGACCTCTTAGCAAATAAAAAATATTATGTTTTATAAATTAAAGCAATCTAGGTAGCCAATGATATCTTCCTTACTCTCTAAAAGTGCCCAAGCCATCTAGAAGGTCAACAAAAGCTCATCTCTTCTTCAAATGTAGCCCCCACATGTTGGGCCAAGCTCCCAAGGCCCTTATTTATCCTTCTAGCTTTTCACCCCTTAGCAAACTAAGGGTGTCCAAGAGCAATCTACAAAATCAAAGGAGTAATGCATGAGTCTATATTTTATCCTAAGCCAAAAAGAAGAAAAACTAAACTAAATAAAAGAAAGAAGGTAAAGAAACTTCCTTCTTAAACAAGCTTATTTTCACTAAGTACTTGCCTTCATCCTTGGTAGGGGTTAGGGGCTCATCACGTTTGATCTTTGAACCACTAGACATCTAATTATTGAACTGATAAACTACTAGACATATGATGTGTGGACCACAACCTCATTTGAGATACGAACCACTAGCTCGTTTGACTATTGATTCATCTCATCTGTGCACAACATATTCGTGTGAGAGTTGTATTGGAGGATCATATGTGGATCATTGAGAAGCTTCCTTTGTGGATCATTGGGTCGTCTAATATATAACTGGATCATCTTATGCTTTGAAGGACCATTAGGTCATATGCCTTGTTGGACCTACAACAAAATATTTTACCTTTGGTATTAGAGACAACATCATTGAATGTGATCGAAACCATTTAGGATTTTGAATGCGTGGAATAGAACATACAAGTTTAATGACATGTTAAAGAAATTAAGGAATTCATATAAAGGAACCAAGAATCCTATTGTAGTAATGAAAGATAAACTGAAAAAGCTCAAATATGATCTAAAGCATGGAATGAAGATGTGTTTGGGATCATAAACACATAGGAAAAAAAAACTAGGTATATTGGAGAACTAGATCAGTTGGATGTGAGCACTAAGATGAGGTTATGAGGTTAGAATGTATGAAGCTACTTACTAAACTCAAATTGGTTTGTAATAAAGGAAATTCAATTTTGAAATAGAAGGTAAGGAATAATTGGCTAAAACAAGGAGATACAAACTTTGAATACATCCACTCTAGGATTAGATGGAGAGGATTGATAATAAGTTAAAATAAGTGGAAGTAAAAAGACAATTTGATTAAGGATCCAAGTAAGGTTATGTTTTTTAAATATAGGTTCAATGCAATAATTAATGTTAGTATTATCCTTGAAAATATTTAATTTCAATCTCTAAAAGGCAATGATGATAAAACATTGATTAACTATATTGATAAATTGAAAACAAAGGAAATGTAAATCAGTGGTAGACAAAGTGTTCAATTTAGTCTACCCCAAAGAACTCGGCTCTGTGTTTGAATCGAAAAGTCCCACAGGGTAAAAGAGCCCCCCATTGAAAAAGTCCACAAGGCCAAAAAGCCCATAAAAATCCCATAGGTCACGATAAACCCATGGACTTTCTTCTTAAACATGAAAAAAATATTAATATTTTTAAATATATTATTAGCCCTTCGGTTTAGACTGATCCGTCTCGACTTTCAGACTGAATAGGCTTGTCTAAACCTTTAGCCAAACCGACCAAGGTCAACCTTCAGCCTAAGTCGGTCCATCTGAAACTTCAACCTAAGTTGACTCGTCTCGACCTTTTGCCGGAGTTGGCCCAAGTCGACCTTCGGCCTGAGCTAGGTTGACCAATCTTGACCTTTGGCTTAGGCTAGCCATCTTGACCTTCAGTGTAGGACAAACCGTCCCAAACATCGACTCGATTCGACCTATGACTAAGGGTGGGGCCAAATTTGTGTTGGGGTCGACTTGGCCGAAATTCGGTTGAAGTTGACTCTCCCAAATCCGATCGAATTTAGGCTAGGACAAACTCGACCGAATATTACCAAATTTCAGCAAGGCCCGACTTGATTGAATTTAGTCGAATTTTAATCGCGATTGACTCGGCCGAATTTAGCCAAAATTTGACTAATGCCGACTTAGTGGTAATACTAAGAGTCCTATGCTAGATGAGTTTAATTTTTTACTTTATAAAAACCAATTAGGAGACTATAAAGCATGATGTAATCCAAGCAATAAATTGTTTTGAATGTTTTGGAAAAATTCCTTCATGTTGTAATCCATCATTCATAATATTAGTACATAAAAAACAAAACAAAATAGGTATATATATTTGGTTGGAATTTGTATAAAAGGTCACCTCTAAAGTCTAGAAAAAAATAAGATGAACATATATAGCAAGTAGCTAATAGAGTAGTGGTAGAGATTAAGAGAAAAAAAGAAGAGCATGACAATAGTCAATGCGGACTATGTAAAAGCCTATAACTTAGTGAGTTGGGAATTTATGTATTATATGTTGGGTAGGCTAGGATTTTATAGTAAAAGGATTGGTCGGATGAAGTTTGTATGAAATCATCCATAGTCTTTGTATTAGTCAATGTCATTTTGACATAGGTAATTAGACTGAAAAGATATTTGATCATTCTTATTCCTAATAGAAGTAGAGGATTAGTAGGGATGGTAAGATAGGAAACTAAGAAGTGTATGTATGAAGGAGTGAGAGCGGGGAATATGGGAAATGGGAAAAGTGTACTATACAGTTCACAAATGACACATTATTTGTATGTGAAGCTAACATTAATAATATACTGGTTATAAAAACCATTATGAGAACCTTTGAGTTGGTAGTAGGACTAAGGGTTAACTTCCATAAAAAAGTAAAATAGGCAGAACAAAGATAAAGAAGGGTATAATGGAAAAAAATTTAGGGATCTTGAATTATAGCTACTTGAAAATCCCATTCAAGTACTTAGGACTACCTATAGGGAGAATCCAAGGAAACAACAACTTAGGTAAGGTATGGTTGGCAAAGTCAGAAATAAGCTAAATAGATGGAATTGTAGACTATTGTCTTTTCTTGGTCGCATATGCATCTTAAAGTCCAACCTTTCAACCCTCCCATTATTCTATCTATCTTTGTTTGTGACGTAGTGGAGAAAGTGAAAGGAATAGAGCACGCTAGAGTTTATTTAAACAAATTTACGTTTGAGCTATAAGTGTTAGATGTAAAAATTATGTCAAACGTAAATTTATGTCTAACCCATATGGGTCAAGAGTAAAATATAATTTTTCTGTATGACACTTATAGGTCAAACGTAAATTTTGACAACTTATCTACAAAATTATCATTACACATTTTTCACATTGTATTGAAAATACATAAATTGGTTGAGTTAATAACTTATTTTGTGTATGTGAAAGATCATAATTATGGGATCCTGTTTGTCTAATTGTAATTGTAACCTTTAGCTACTGATGTATCATAATCCACAAGGTGAAAAGATACAATACACTACGTGGGATGTTGGAAATGATTACGACATTACCTTTATGGTGTGTTTGGATAGAGTATTTTAATGAAACAATTCAATTTTTTGAATAATTTAAATTTCTTTGTAATGAAATGTTTTGTTTGGATAGAGAATTAGTAGAAATTTAGATACCCTCAAAATAGGTGGAATTTGAAATTATTCTCACTCAACCTCACTCTAGACTCAACTCCAAACGAACTCGACAAGCCCGATAACCATGACGGGTTGGGCTAGTCAGACGATTTAGACGGACCAGACTAGCCTGACGGCACAAACGAGTCAGACAGGCCCGATGACCCATATGGGCTGGGTGGGCTCGACGACCTAGACGGACCAGGATGGTCCAACGACACAAACGGGTCAGGTGAGTCCAACAACCCAAATAGCTCGGGTAAGCCCGACGACCCAAATAAGCCGGGCGGGCCCGATGACCCAGATGTGTCAGGTTGGCCCAAGACACAAATAGGTCGGGCGGGCCCGACAACCCAAACGGGCCCAACGAGCTCGACAACCAAGATGAGCCGAACTGATCCATTGACCAAGATGGGTCAGGCGAGCCCAATGACCCAAACAGATTGGGCGGGCCTAACGACCCACACGGGTCAGGCAGGCCAGACTACCTAGAGGTGTCGGGTGGGTTTGACAACCTAGACGTATCGGACAGGCCCAATAACTCGTACGTTAAACCTATATGACAACCTAGATGGGAATGACCAACATGCTGACTCGACCAGCCTAACCAGCCCGACACCTAGATAGGCTCGACGACATGGACAGGCTTGATCGGCCTAACGATCTAAGTGGTACCAACCGACCCAATGCACTACAAGAAAAATCATTATTATCGACGGTCAAAATCCGTCGGTAATGGCCAAAATCCGTCGCTAAATCAACATTACCGACGGATCATCGACGGTCAAAAATTCGTCAGTAAAATGCTTGTCTGTAAAATTTTACCGACGGAAATC
>Ga0099823_1009015_pt1 | contig 10130 bp, 7 predicted proteins | sample CowpearedBW_FD_76831 | JGI IMG/M metagenome (GOLD analysis project Ga0099823, IMG submission 76831) | Root nodule microbial communities of legume samples collected from California, USA - Cow pea red BW | ecosystem: Host-associated > Plants > Roots > Nodule | place: USA: California | collected...
TATTAGGCCATTTTATAGTTATTACAACTGAACCACATCTTCAATGACCTAATTCAAGATGTTATAGTAGTGCAATCAGAATTATGCAAACAGATAATACCAAAGTGAAGTTACAGTTATAAGACACATAATTTTATCATACCGAAAAGCTTTCCCCTTCTTTACACCTTCAAATACATACATGTGTGACACTAAAATAATGAACATCATAGGTAATTTATCGAAACAACGCATAGTAAAAAGAAGCATGGCATCTTTTAAATCAGAGGCAAGCAGATCAAAGATTCAAGGGAGGGAATGGGAAAAGTAAAGCCATATGTCGCCATCACAGCCTTATTCATGAGGATTATTCCCACAGACGTAGCCACCAACATACATCCCAAAATGTAAAACCCTAAACCCATCACTTACAATTTTTTCCCAATTTGAGGAGGGTTTCTAATTCCTTCTCGTGCGCAATGTTTTGGTTTGTGAATGGGGTTTTGCTTCGTGAACGTGAACCTCGTTTTGGCCAGAGTTGGAACGTGAACCTTAACCTTATCGGGACGCGTTTCTTTCGCGGAGTCACATTGCGTGGGTCAATGATGAAGGTCGACATTGTTGTGTGGGATGGAGGTTGTTGCCAAGTTGTTGCGTCTACAACAGAGTGATGTCGATGATGGGGGTTTCTGATGATTGTGGAGGTTTCAAGTGATGGAGGTTTCAACTGAGTGAATGATGGAGATTTCAAGTGATCGAGGTGTCAATTGTTATAACTTACTAAGAAAATAAAATTGTCTGAACGTAACTTAAAAATATTTTATTTTTAATAAAAAATAATAGGATTTTTACATATGAAATATGTTCTTAGGTAAAGTTTTTTAGTATAACTTTTATATATTTTTTTATGATATGTGTTATCTACTAGGTGGAGGTTGTTAGGTAGAGGCAGTGGAAGGCGCTTGTCACTTGGCGACGTGAGGAGATCGTCAGGCGATCTGGAACCAGACAACGCTAGGCGACGCTTGTGATGCACTAGGCGATTTCGGTTGCAGACCCGGATCGCGTGGAGGATTCTACATAGCTTTGGATGGATGTACTGATGTGATGCTTTGTTGGGGGCCTAGTTACGAGTGCATCTTGTATTGGGGTAACATGTGGCCACTCGAGGTTGTTGCCTGGTGGTTTTGGAAGTCCATTGGAGTGTGCAAGATCGTGGCTCGTATGGATGGGTTCCAGAAGATTGTCATCCTCGGTGTTAGCCGACAAGTTTGATAGTCTTGGGACAAATACGGACTATAGTTCATATTGGGGAACTCCACTTGGTGTTGCAGATTCTGGCTATGACAAATTTATTCCAGTGTGTGGACTATAGGTGGTGGCTTGTAGTCGGAGGGGCGAGTAGACACTCGTGGCAACAAGGATCAATCAATGTAATAATCAAAGGGTGTAAAATCGAGAGGCGTCTAGAGGGAGATTTGAAAGTTTGGGTATGAGATTGGAGTGTATTAGAACTGTTAGGGGTTTTAATTTGTTATTATAATGTATCTAGCGATGTATATTTTATTTTTGAGCTCACTCTATCTGTGTGTGTTTAGCGATGATCATGTACCTCGTTACATGGGAGCAAATGTTTATGTAGGTGAGCATGTGGATACTTAGAGCCAGAGTGGGGCCAGGATGAGAGTTTTTACATAGAAATGCTTTTATGGATTTTATAGATTATTTTTGTAATCAATATTATGAACCGTTTTATATTTGTAATAGGTGAACGCCTTTATGACTTTTTTTTTTGTATTTGGCGCGTTTGAAATGAAGTTTTAATTTTTTTCTCATACTTTTGGGAAAAGGATTTCAATAATAAATGTAGTTATTAATATTTTTATTATTTTAAATTTTAAATAAGTAATTTTCGTCTAGGATGTTACAAAAAAAGTCAATGAAAAATGTAGAGTAGTTGATTGATGATCATAATCACCCACTTCATCCACCAAAAACAATTCCATTTATTAGCTTCTCAACAAAAAATAACTGATTGTCAAGCATATGATCTTGAAATGGCAGAACATGCAGGGATTCAACAAAATGCATCATTGATTTGATGAGTAAATATGTGGGAGGTAGAGAGAATTTGGGCTATACAAGGGAAGATGCAAAGAATTATTTGAATTCAAAGAGTTGGAGAGATATGATTGTGATGAAGCTGGAAACTTGTTATAATATTTCCAATGACAACTAATAGATAATCCTTCATTTTTTACTCATGCCTACCAAATGGATTTGGAAGAACAAATGAGAAACATATTTTGGGCTGATGCAAGAATGTAATTTGACTATCAATGTTTTGAAGATGTCATTTCGTTTGATACAACATATTGTACAAATGGAGATCATAGGTCTCTTGCAATTTTCTTGGGATTTAATCATTATAGATGAGGGGTGATATTTGGGGCAGCCTTATTGTATGATGAGACCATTGAGTCCTTCAAATGGTTATTTTAAACATTTTTGTAGGCACATAATAAAAAAAAAAAAAATCCACAAACTGTTTTTATTCACTACAAGAAAAATGTGAATTACCTACAGATAATTACATGTGGATATGGATCGATACGTAAGTTAGTTGTTACATATGGATTTTACATACGGATATGAAAAATCGTTTTACATACGGATTTTTCCATATATAATGCTAAATAAATTTTGTCTCAATTTTTCGTATGTAATTTTGGCGCGTGAGAGCAGGAAATTTTGCGAAGGATATTATCCGTATGTAATGATATAAATATTGGTAGATAATTTTTAAAAACTTTTACCTACTGATCATACATACGGATGTGGAAATAATTACTTAATAAAAATTAAAATCCAAAATATGCTTATACCATATCTCGCGCTCACTACTCTCCCTCCCTCCAAAATTGGAGCTGGTTCACTCACAGAGAAGGAAATCTCTTGCACTCACTAATCTCCCTTACTCATTTTCGCTCACCACTCTTCATCTTTCTTCTTCGTTCAATCTTCTCTATTCCTTAATCTTCTTCATTCACTACTCTCGCTCTCACCATTCTCTCTCACACTCACTACCTCGCTTTCACTAAAAAAGAAGAAGCTTGTTCTTCCAAGTTCCAACGCTCACTCAATCTCCTTTCTTTTGGAGTTCGTTCTTCTTCTTTCAACGGGTAAGTATAATCTTCATTAAATCCCTAAATTCCTAAAACCCTGAATCCCTCTCTTCTTTCTTACAATTGGCATAGAACGCTCTACTGTGGGCTTCGAGATTGAGATTGAGGCGAGTTGTTGCATTTTGGGAAGATTGACAGTGCTCTAAAGGTTTGTTTCATAATTTCAGTGTTTCTTTTTTATTTGTCTATGTTAGTTGCAAAGAAAACCGTTAATTTGTTCAAAACCCTCGATAAGAATGACGGGAGGAGGCTGAAATGGTTTAGGAATAAAAAATCTGGGACAAGAAAATGGGTTAGAATTTAGTGGAAGCGTGGGGTGAGAGACATACGAGAAAAATTTATGGTGACCTAGAAACACTTTACACAAAAAAAAATGAGACTGAAGTTTGAAAGTTGGAAGGTAATGGTTTTTTCTCTGCATCTCGTGTTCGAGAGAAAAGGAATCAGGCTGAACAAGAGAATCAAGTGCAGCATTATCAAGTGGAACAAGATCATGAAGAAGCCCCTACTTCACCTCGTCCTTATCGTGATTATTAGTAGACTTTGTTTTTGTATTATATATTATCACTGCATGTTTTTGTATTCAGATATTTGTATTTTATTGCCTTTTGATCTTTGACTTTGTTTGTTAAAATCTAGGTACGAATATTGTATTTAACGATTTTGTTTGAACTCATGTTTTTTGAGTTATTGAGTTATGAAACTTGATATGTTTGTATGATCAACTTTTGTTGCATGTATTGTGTAAACAAGAATGAAAAATAAGTAATTCCATGAACAACTCTATATAATCTATGCTTTGTACATTCCACTTTGTAGAATGCAGGATATTCAATTTGGAGGAAATCTAATACTTTATTTAGAATCTAATTTCAATTTTTTATCTCATATTCACACATTGTATCTTATCTGTCTGAACTTCACTTTCTCCATCTGAAGTGGATATAATTCTTTTCAAAGGCATCTTTGTTTTCTAACTTTTTTTAGCTTTAAGGTGTTTGTTCTTGCTTCACTTTCCAAGGCTTCAACTCTGTATAATCTCTGCTTTGTACATTCCACTTTGCAGAATGCAGGATATTCAATTTGGAGGAAATCAGATACATTATTCATAATAGAATTTCAATTTCCCATCTTATATTGGCTATGACACTTTGTATCTTATCTCTTTGAACTTCACTTTCTCCATCTAAAGTGGATATATTTCTTTTCTCGTGTGATTAAATTTATCCTATGCAAACATTCCTGCTTGTATCAATTGGTTGGATTAGTTACAAATTTTTGCTTTCTGTTACATTGTTTCATCACTTTATTTACACCTCAAGCTTAATCATTACCATTTGTGGTGGTGTTTGTGGTAGTGGACGTTTTATTTGCTTGTCTGGATATCCTTACAACAAATGAATCATTTTAGCTAAATCACTTCCTTTGTCACTGAGGTTAACTTACAAAGAATCTGGGATCTTCCAATTTTTACTTTTATAATAGTAAAGACTACATAATAAAACATTACCGTTTAAGAGATATCATTAAAGTTGGAAAATACTTTTTATTTACTAACTTAAGTGGAACGATATCGTTTTGGCAACTCAGTAGACGCAAAATATATATTTTTCCGGTAGAAAAACCGAACCCAGGAAAGTGTGGTGGAAAAAGAGATTTCAAATTATGGTTTGACTAAATATTGACGGAGGGGTAAAATGGAAATATCAAAATTTAGGTTGTGCAGAGAGAAAAAGCGAGGGTGCAGGAAGAACCAGCCCAAAGTGAAAGTCGGCGTGAAAGCTAGTCATGGGATACAAACCCAACCTAGTATAATATTCAAACCCTAGAGATTTAAGGTCCTTTCTCTTCTCCGTCCGTCCGTGATAAGGTTGGCATCACCAACATTCTGCAGCAAAGATGGTTTCGCTGAAACTGCAGAAGCGCCTCGCTGCAAGCGTTCTCAAGTGCGGCAGAGGAAAGGTTTGGCTTGACCCCAATGAAGTCAACGAAATCTCCATGGCTAATTCTCGTACTCACTCACTCTCTTCCGTTTTTTTGTCATTATTAATTTCATTTCAATAATCTCGTTTTAGGTTTTATAGGATCTGAACCTTTTCGGTGATTTTGTGCGTTTGCATGAACATATGCGGATGCTAACACGAGATATTTTACGCGTAGATTGCAATTCCTTTGTCGCTAATGTTACTGTCGAATGTCGTTGGTTTTTGCTAATGATTGCATCGGTCTTGCGGGATCCAAATGCCTTATTCGTGGTTCTGTGTATTTGTTTTTAATACTTGAGAGTTTTTATTTTCAGGCCAAAACATAAGGAAGCTGGTTAAGGATGGGTTTATTATCAGGAAGCCCACCAAGATTCACTCTCGCTCACGTGCCCGTCGAATGAAGGAAGCCAAGAGAAAAGGACGTCATTCTGGATATGGTATTGGTCACAGCCCTAATTGCCCAAATGTGAAAACCATCATGATTTGGGTATCTAAAAATTGTTTGATCATTTTTTTTTCTCAATTGGTTAAATCTTTGTAGTTTATTTAGATTCATATGATGAAGTAGCCACTCGTGGAAATGGTTTAGAGTTTTTTTAAATAGCTTATGTCCATGAACTTTTTCAGAAATAAGCTCTACACAATAGATGCTGAAAATAATCTTGCAACTTACTTGAAAATAGTTCAACCTACATATAAAACCAGTATATATATGATTAGGTGCCTGATTGCCTGCATGCTATTTACTTATTCAATAAAGCTTTATCTCAGCTATTTATGTAAGCGGACCTTAATGTGTAATGTAATCTTAACTTTAATTCTTAATGTCCCAAACTTTGTTGATATTTATGAAATATCATGGACTTGCTGTGTTATCATGAAATGTTTTACTGGGTTCTTTCCCATTTTGACAAATAATGTTAAGTGGTGATGCCATGGCAGAGCAGTGTGGTGGGTTAATTTTTGCTGACTGCCATGTGTCATATGTTTAGGGAGTCCTGCAATGGTGCACCATAAGCCACAATTACATGTTTACATTCCATGATTTTGGCACTCTTGATAATTGGACTTATCAGTTTAATTGTCTTGCAAAATACCAAGTTTATGTATGAAACATATATGGGTGAGACAGCAAGGAAATAGGGGATTACTTAATACTTATATTATTTGCTGAATAATACTAGGTAAGCGTAAGGGTACGAGGGAGGCTAGGCTTCCAACTAAAATCCTTTGGATGAGGAGAATGCGTGTGCTCAGACGCTTGCTTCGCAAGTACAGGGAGTCGAAGAAGATTGACAAGCATATGTACCATGACATGTACATGAAGGTTAAGGGTAATGTTTTCAAGAACAAGAGGGTTTTGATGGAGAGCATACACAAGTCGAAAGCTGAGAAGGCAAGAGAGAAGACATTGTCTGATCAGTTTGAGGCGAAACGTGCCAAGAACAAGGCCAGCAGAGAAAGGAAAATTGCCCGGAGGGAGGAGCGATTGGCCCAAGTGAGTTTCATACTTAATTGAGTAGATATTAAATGAAAATGTAGTGATTGGTGCGCTTGGGATTTAATGCATTCAAAATAATTTTTGCTGAAATTGGAATTATAAAATTTGACTAGGGTCCTGGGGAGAAGTCATCAGCTGCACCCAGTGCTCCTGCTGCTACAGCGTCACAGCCCGCCCAGTGAGTAGTTTAATTTATGCTTGTCCTATGTTTATACCCTTTGGGTTTTATGTGTTGTCTAATTGAACATCTTTCACTGCAGAGCACAAAAGAAATCCAAGAAGTGAGCCACGTATTCTGATATTGGCTCGTAGAATTTTTGGGGCTGCCATTCTCAGTTATTGTTTTAAAGTAGTTTTGACAAGTATTGTTGAATTTTTGTGTTGCTTAGACCTTCTTTTGGTCTTATTTAAGTATATGAAATTATAACATTATGCTTTTGCACGAATGTGTTTTGGTTTTAAGTTCTCGAATTTTGTTTTATTTGCCGCGTATATAATTCAACTACAATACAGAGTTAGGTTACATGTAAATTAGCTCCGTCTTGTCCGTGTTAAGCGACCGAAAGTACTAGAGAATTAGTTGTTTTATTAAGTAACTTATTTTAAATTTATATATTTTGTTAAACTAGTAAGGCATTTCTATCGCCTCCTGATCTGTTTAGTCTTATTTGGCATTGATGTATGTATTATCTTAATTATCTTTGTACGAACAAGATATAGGTAGACTTTGCAATATTCAAGGTCTTTAAGTATACAAGAAATTATTTATATTAAACAGAGTTTATAAGTATATATTTTATGTCATATTTATAGGTGCTCTTGCAGAAATTCGGTAGTTATTTTATACTTTTGGCAAATTTCATGTATGAATTGGGCGATTTCCTATGAAGTATTTTGTTTAAAGTATTTAAAGATATTTTGGTGAAAAAGTTGTTAATCTGTAATGTTTTAAATTGCATTTTATAAACTGACAAAGCAAAAATATTAATTTGGTTCTAAAAAGAGAAAACACAAGATTTCAGTTCTTGCCATTCATAAAGGTGTGATGATGAGGCTGACTCGAACTTACGTGTGATTTTAAGAAAAACTTGAAATCAAAGCATCATTTTAAAGTTGAAATAAGAAAGGAATTTTCAATTTACCTATACACGTTTTGTCAATGTAAAATATCTTCGGTATTTACTTCTTTCTCATATTTTTTAGACATTTAAATATTTTTAATATATATATATATATATATATATATATATATTCAAATTTATATTCAAATTTATAGTATATCTTAGGTGGTGGAAACATTTAAATATCAAAGCCACACATTTTAGTCGGGTCGTCTTAATTAGGGTTTGATTATTCTGATTTAAATGATATTTATGCATAAAATTGATTGTTCATACACTGATGGCTTCTTCTTATCTTTATTGAAGCTTGCATGAAGAATGGAGACTTCATGGATGGTGTTGGATGTGCAAGAATGAAGAAAAGAAGCTTAAGGTGTTTGGTTTGGTGTAGGTGAAAGGATTCTCAAGAGAAGTGAGGACAACTCCTAAGGAAGAAGACTAGAGTAAACTAGAGAAGAGTTTACTCTAAGGTGAGCTCAAAAGAGATTTGTGCACAAATTTGGGCAACATTCACTACTCAATTTCAAGCTGAAAAATACATGTCCAAAGCCTTCTATTTATAGGCTAAAATGAGACTAAGGAGTCTCCAAAAAGTAGAGGGAAAAAGGAGTCTAGAAAGTTGAATTTTGAAGCCAAAAAGGAGCATGTGGGAGGTGTGACTTGCCACATAAGCAAGTCACATTTGTCTTGCCATGGGAAGCTAACTCTCATCCTTGGAGAGCAAATTTGAGAAGCTTCTAGGCTTCTCTAGAGTAGATGCACTACTCTCGACCCATTTGGCCCAATTCTTCTTCTTAGTCCAAAATTACTTCTAAAGCCTAATTTCCTCTAAGGTCCAATACATGGCCAAAGAAAACCCTATTCTACTGGGCCCAAAATACAAAGGTCAAAATAAAATCCTAATCTAGTATTTACAAGCAAAGAGTCCTAGGCTAGGTCTTCACATCTTCCTTGCCCATGTGAAGTTCATCTTGGGCCTTGCATGCGCATTTAAGACCCATTCTTCTTGTATTCTTTTAGCCATGGCTCTTGTTGTAGGTCCATTGACTTGAGGCATCTCATCATCCCCTCCCTCTTGAGAAGGATTTGTCCTCAAATATGTAGTCTCTGCCTCATCATCAGTGCCACCTGCAAAAGGTATCAAGTCAGCAACATTAAAGGTGGTATGCACATCATAGCCCTGAGGCAGCTCTAGCCTATACACATTATCATTGACTCTTTTCAGCACTTTAAAGGGACCATCACCTCGAGGGCTAAGTTTAGACTTCCTTTGCTTAGGAATTTTCTAAGGTGTAGCCACACCTAATCCCCTTCTTCAAAAATTATTTCACTCTTCCCCTTATTGTAGTACTTAGCATACCTCTCTGTTTGTTGCTGGATTTGTCTTTTAATCCTCTCATGCATTTTCTTAACAAAATCATATTTTGCCACCCTTTCTTTATGAATAAAATCAAAAGATGTAGGAAGTGGTAGCAAGTCCATGGGAGTGAGAGGATTAAAGCCATGAACAACTTCAAATGGAGAGATTTTAGTAGTCCTATGAACTACTCTATTGTAGGCAAACTCAATATGGGAAAGGCATTCATCCCAAGATTTGTGGTTTCCTTTCAAAATTGCCCTTAGCATAGTAGATAGAGACCTATTAACAACTCCAGTTTGCCCATTAGTTTGTGGGTGACATGAAGTAGAGAAATTAAGCTTAGTTTCAAGTCTTGACCAAAGAGTTTTCCAAAAACGGCTAAGAAACTTAGTGTCTATATCAAAAACTATGGTGCGGGATATACCATGAAGATTGACCACATCTCTAAAGAAAAGCCTAGCAATGTTGCTAGCATCATCCATTTTGAGGTAGGGTATAAAATGTGTCATTTTGCTAAAACGATCTACCACCACAAAAATAGAATCAACACCCCATTGTGTTCTTGGGAGTTCTAAGACAAAATCCATGCTTATATCTTCCTAAGGGGCTAAAGCAACAGGTAAGGGGGTGTATAATCCATGGGGCATTGTCTTAGACTTGGATTGCAAACATGAAATACATCTATTACAATGCCTTTGGACATCTTTCCTCATATGTGACCAAAAGAACTTTTCTTTCAAAAGACCTAGGGTTTTTTCTACCCCAAAGTGACCCATCAATCCCCCTTCATGTGTTTCTTGGACAAGGAGTTTTCTTTCTTTTGTAGCTCTTACAGCAACTAGTTTCCACCACAAATCAGAATCACCACCACACTATTGATGGACGTCCTTGGTGTAGGAGAGGAAGGAGATCCATGGAAGACACCAAAAAGAAGATGAAATGCAGCGGAAATGAAGATAAGATCAAGAAGAGCTCTAGGCAATGGAGGTTTTTGGTGAA
>Ga0099823_1009026_pt1 | contig 10123 bp, 3 predicted proteins | sample CowpearedBW_FD_76831 | JGI IMG/M metagenome (GOLD analysis project Ga0099823, IMG submission 76831) | Root nodule microbial communities of legume samples collected from California, USA - Cow pea red BW | ecosystem: Host-associated > Plants > Roots > Nodule | place: USA: California | collected...
AAAACTTTAGTAAATAACTTTTTTCATAGCTTTAAAAGTAATTTCTGTAAATTAAAAATATTTTGTACATAAATTGAAAATAAGAATTTACAAAAGCTATATGATATAACTTTAATAAATTAATTTTTCTTTTTCTTTTTATCTGAAAAGATGGTGCAAATAAACACTATTTCGTCACCTTTGAAAACAGGTACAAATTATTTTTACTTTTCTCTCAAAATAAACACTAGTTTTCCTAACTCTAAGTTATGATGCTAAACAAAAGTTAACAACATTACCTTAAACATTTTCTTTTTAATGCGCTATCTTCATTAAGATTATGTGTGGAATAGTTACAGGTTATAAAATTACGTGGTTGGATAATAAATTAATATTCAACTTTATTTGTTTCATGAATTACGAGGTAAGTTTTTCTAATTTTAACTCAGCATATGTAATGTAAGTAATCCTTTTGGAACTTAAAAATTTCATAATAGATATTTAGAAGGTTGCAAATGCTGATTATTCGTTAATTTAATTGGTATATTCTCAGAAAATAACTGTATTGGGCCTATTGTTTAAACATTCAAACTCTTTGAAAGAATTGGGGATTACTATTAGTACCCCCCATATGAGTATTAGACCCTTCTCTTCAATAGGGATGTTTTATCTTTGAAAATATTCTTGACTTTGGACCAAGGGTGGATATTGGAGTAGATGCCCACGCATAATTTTCAAAAGAAAATGTCTATACTTAATTATAAAATAAACTTATATTTTGAAATATAGTAAACAAAATTAATATATATTCTTTACAATATAATATTATTGGATCTGCCCATGTTGTACTCACCTTTCATAGCTCGACAAGTATAAGTTTTTGTTTTGTATGTTGATAGCAATCACGATGTGATTTTCTTTTGTTGTGTATGCCCACTAGATATACAATGCAAACAAGCTTTTGTTGGGTATTGACCAACTCATTATTTTAAAGATTTTATTAAAAGCTTTTATATATATATATAACAAGATCCAATGATTAAATACAAAATAAAAGAGTACTTACTAGTTTATTATTTGAATGTATAGACTAACCATGATTTATTCTTAAAATAAATGAAAACTATTATTTAATTCTTAAATACATAAAGAATATACAAAATGGAAATTAAATTTTAATATTTAATATCAAATTAATTAAAGAATAGTACACACTACACTACGATAAATAAAAAGTTTACCTATTAATTATTACATACAAATTTTACCAATTTATTTAACTTCGCATATAAATGGTGTTGAATGATTACTTACATATAGGATATTATCTACAGATTTAAAAGGTAATCTTTTAACTAAAGTTAAAATGTATAATGTTAACTCTTTCTATCATTTATCCTCTTTTATAATCTTGCTTGTCTTCTTCCTCCTTTGATTGCTTGCCGTAGTCTTTGTTAGTGTTATTTCATCCTCAACAATGTTCCTCAATCTTTGTTCCTTCTTTATTCTAAATTTCTTCATTCTTTGTCTATTCTGATTAGATTCGTTCCTTTGTTGTTGAATTTCTATTTTTCTTAAAGGTTTCAAAAATTTGTCTTTCTATTCTAAATTCATTACCTTGTATACAATAATAAAAAAAATTCATGAAACATAATAATAGTTTATAATATCTATTATCAATATTGATAATTAACTATTTTCGACAACAAATTATATACCACAGGTTACTAAAGAATAAGATGATAGAACATTTGTAGTCATGACTAGACATATATATGAAAATTGAGTGGTGGATCAAAACCATCTTTGAAGGGTCATCTCTAGTTAAACATAAATTTTAGATTAGGAATAAATGAGCTTGTAATTGGGCCAAGAATCTAGGAAATTTGGACTTGTATTTAGGTAAATCACCTTTTTATAGAACATTTAGGGTGTGTTCAATTGATAAGATAGATTTGGAGGAGAGTGTGAAGATGGATTTGTGAGAATTTAAGTGAATGAATATGTGTTTTTTTAGTAGATTTAGAGGGTAAAGTGAATGTATTTGGAAATGAATTTTGTGAGAGTTAGTGAGTGATTTGAGTGATGTAATAGATAAAATAAAATTTATAATGAATAAAGTTTGAAGATTACTAAAATACCCTTGATGATAAAAATATATGCAATAATTTTTGTCAGGATGTGGTGTGGTAGGTGAATTTGGGCTAGGGATATTACGGTAAAAGTTCTATTGAATCTAGTAAATCTCTCCATTTTAGTGAGATGTAAATCTCGTAAATTCTGTTACTCACTTCCTTGCAAATCGTTAAAAACGAACAACTACTATAATTGCAAATCTGCTCATCTAATTTCATCCGCACAATGAATCCATGGAAACGAACAGACCCTTAACCTCGTAAGGTACAAGGTATAGTTAACAAAGAGTCACTCATAAAGTGATTTTTACAAGTGGAAGGTCAATTTCAAAGGAAAGATGAACACTTCGGAGTATTAAGAGCAAGGATTCGAGAGCCAAAGTTTTAAAAATTGTACAAATTGGTAGAAATTAGATTATCAACTAAATTTGTGACGAAAAAGCTTATCAACCAACTTCAATCTATGGCAAATGAAATTTTTTCAATAATTCCTTTTGATCTTATTTTTATTTGTTTTTCATTTCTAATTGCAAGTTCTTTTTCTTTTTAATTTCCTATCATTCCCATAGGTGTCTTGGAAGAATCATTGGTGTTCTTCCATCTCCCATATGGCGACTTTCTTATAATAGAAACTCCTTTAGACAATGAAAGTGTCTCGGAAGCTCACATTTGCTTACAAGCTTTCACCTTAGGATATAACCAACAACTTAATATCTTTCAATTGACAACTTGTGTGTTAATGTACATTAAGTTGGCAAGTTCCAAAGGCTAGTCTTGTTACTTAGTATATGAACTTAGCTAGAGTCTTTAACTATTTTTTTAGTTGAGATTAGAAAATCTTTTGGTTCAATGTATCTTGACATCTTTCCCAACTCAAGTCACTAAAATTATAGAGAAAGAAAAATGCTATTATGAAAGAAAAGAAAAAGATTGAAAGAGAGTCTATCCTTGTCATTCTAAAAGAAGAAATTATAATATTGAAACAAAAGGAAGAAAAGTAAAAAAAAATAAAATTAGCAAGAGTAAGACTATTACTCAATGGTCTATACTGGGGGAGCTCATGACGAGGATAACTTACACTAATTAATTCTACAAACTAGCCCCCGAGGAGGCATAGAAGTTAAGCCACCATCAAGGAGTCTAGGGTAGGATTTCCCCACTTCCATGGTAACAATAATGTAGAGACTTACCTTGGTTGAAACATAAAGGTAGAGCAACTATTTTCTTGCCATCAAGTAAGTGAAAAGAGAAAAGTTTCCTTAGCAACGTTAAGCTTCCAAGGTTTGTGACATGTATTAATAGACCTCCCTTTAGCAAGAGAGGTGTCTCCATAATGATCCTCCAATTCAATATGGGAATTATCTTAGGGGTGTCATGAGGAGAAAATATATCCCTTCTTACTATAATAACAAGCTTATGAATAAGCTTTAAATGGCCCACCAGAAGACCATAAGCATAGAGGAATATAGATAACACGCGGGGTTATATATGAAGAGGGCGAGGACAAGGAACGAGGAAAATACCATTATCTTTAGGTTTTTAAGTGGGCTTAATCTAGATATAAGAGTGATGACGTCTTAGTTCGGGATCAATCACACCAACACGTATACTGGTTCAACTGTAGTACCAAGTGTCGTATCCACATGGATTTGATCAAATTCTTATCAAAAACTCGTGATGTATTTAAGATTTGTGAAAGATAAATGTTTGGTTTTTAGAATGATAATGATCTAGAACTAAAAATAAAGATAAAATAATGTGACAAAAAAATAAGGTGTGTTGGGATTAGATTTCACTCTCCTGTTCTTATGCATGATTACTATTTTATTGATTTATCAACATTCATTCATTGTTCTTGGAAGTACAGTAATGTAACAATGGGTCAATGTCTTAGTTGCTAAGACCTAAAGACATTAATTCTCAGTGTGATGTCTCATGAATGAACTCTTTGCATTTCTAGTTAAGACTATTTACGCTTGTTGAGCCATGTAGAGACATGTACACCTCCTAATAGCCACTGATGACTCAATTGGATCTATAAGATATGTTAGTTTTCACCTAATTCAAGTTATATATGTGACGTATAATTGATCAGTTCATCACACATGCAACACGAATTGAATCACTAACACATGAATGAATAATTGAATAAAACCATAAAATAGTACCATTCATAAGTTTAGAAGACCTACATCCAATCTTAACACTTGGAAGTTCAACAACTCGTGATGAATTTAACAATTGATCCTAGAATAAGTTGCATCTTCCTTATATCTTCTCTAACTTAAGAATTTACAATAAAAATGGAAGAGAAAGACTCTAGGGAGAGAAACTATAATCTACAATGGAATTTTGGATGAAATGCAGGGGGGTTTACCCCTTAACTTATAGAAAAATATAGGCTGGTTGTAGCTCCAATCATGTGAGCTTTCCTCCTATGGCGGGTTTCCTTGAAGCTTGAGTGCAGTTCTTGTAGTCTAACCAGAGAGCTTTCCTTCAATGATGGGTTTCCTCCATAGGTTGAGTTCCAATCTTGGTGCTTGAGGTTACTTAATGGTAAAGTTTTCTTCGTGAGGCATAAGCACCATATCTTTTGCTTGAGTTATGGAGGCAAAATTTGAATGTTCTAGAAATCGCCTTAAAGCTACTCAAGCTTGATTTTGCAGCTCAAGCCATTTTGTTATGTTTCTCCAAATACTACAGAAAATCATCAAAAATACATTAAATTACCACACAATAGATATTCAATGAAATAAAACTAGACGAGTGCTAAAATGCACATGTAAAATAGGTAAAATGAGCATTTATCAAAGAGATAAAGTTGAACTTTTTCCTTATAGAGATTTGAATGATTTGATTTAACTTTGTATTAAGGTAGAACCTCTTAAGATCCTACAAAGAGAAAAAAAAAGTCTTTTTTCATACGCTCATACTAGTGACGTCAAATGTTTGAAGTGCCTAAGTAGAGATTGCAAGTCTTATGAAAGCCCTAATGAATGGACAATCATCTTAAGTGGTCAAGACTTATACAACACTTAAGATAAACCTAGCTCTCCTTCCTTTTTCAATGAGAAATAAAAAAAAAAAAACAAGCAAGTTAGAGGCCCAAGAAGTTGTTTATCCTTGTAATTTAGAACTCCTTATTAAGAAACTCATTCCTAATCAACCTAGTACATCCCAAAGAGAGAACCTCTTCCAAACAAGATGCAATAATTTTAATATGTCTTAGTTCTCTCATTGTCAACTATGTTTGTGCGGGGACATGATAGTGCCTATTGACCTTCTAGTTTCTATCAACCTTTTTGTATCTTTGATGCATGTGGCTAATGTGATGGCCTTGAATTGTCTTTTAACCTTTCACTATTTCTTGGCTTAAGGTTGAAAGGTGTGGTATGAATTTCTTTTTGTTATTACCGAATCCTTGCATTCTCATTTTTCAAATCTTTTATCTCCTCAACATTTATCCTTTTTAGAGTCTTGATTTGACTGCAGAGCTCAAGTAACAAAGTAGAATCACTAGTGTTATTTTTCTGGAGTTTTTTTTATTGTCACTCGTTGTTCGTCATATTTTCAATCATGGTGTCTTATCTTAACCCCATGGTAAGTATCAAATGTTCTTGCATAAGACTGAGATTATCTATGTTAGACTTTCAAACTTTCAATCCTATATTTTCTTTTTCTTTTTAGGTCAAATCCTTTTGCATTCTTGATATTTATCAATCGAGAAACGGTAAGTTGGATACTTGCAAGAATACTCCAACACTTAAATTAAGCAATAAAAAGATATACTTTAGAATCTACACTTATTTATACCATCAATAGAGCTTATTGCATTATGAACCTTTGGAATAGTCTTATTCACAATTCAATTCAAAGATTAGGAATGAGATAATCTCATAGTCTCCAAGTACTCATTTAACAAATAATGTTGTTTAATTCTCAAGCATATTTCATACACTACTAATAAAAAGAAGATAGACCTTTACCCTAGTTGGCCCATAGGTTGATAACAAAGGCATTAAATTTGGTATTTTTCTTCCTTCCATCAGCATTTAGAAAGTTAGGTAAGAGCGACATAAAATTGAGGAGGTTAAAATTGCCATAAAGAGAAAACAGTTAAAAATGGGAAAGAAAAGAGCGAAAGCCGAAGCAGACAGCATTGAAACCAAGAAGGTGAAGGTCAAAAACGAAAGGTTGGGAAGTTATTTGACTAACTATTGAGAAAGAAGGCAGAAAAAGAAGAAAGAGAGGAAGAGATTGACAAAAAGGCAAAAGATGAAAGCAGATGACATGGAATGAAAAAGGGGTGGGACACACACACACCACTATCTTTATATGTAACTTGGGGGAATCCAACCGCACACAAAGATCTCATAGGCCACAAGAACTTGTGGCTCACAAAATTTCCCCTTTGCTGAAGTGGCATTCCATTCCAACCTTGTTAATAAACCAGTTCACACAACACTTCTTTCTCTCTCTCTGTCTCTCTCTTTCTTTTCTCAACTATTCACTATCCATTTTTTTCCTTTGCACACGATGATCAAGTAATCAGAGAGAGAAAAGAAACAAAGCCAACACTGCTAGCTACACTTACAACAACATCAACTACTGCTTCAACTGCTACTTTTCTTTATATACGTGTGTTTCTATTTTTTCTCATTTTTTTTCAAAGAGCCTGAGCAAAAGTAGAAGAGAGAGAGAAAGAGAGAGAGTGGTGAAGCTGAGTTGTTAGTTTAGTTACAATATAACACAGGAATGTCTGAGGCTGCTAAAGACTCAGCCATAAAGCTGTTTGGTAGAACAATTTCTCTACTACGCCACAACGAGATTTCTGCTAATGGTTCTTCTTCTGAACCTGCTCCTCCTCAAGATTATTCTCATCATCACAGTCCTCCTTCATCTTCATCTTTTCCACGTGAAGTGACCTCCACAACGAACCATGAACCTGAGAGGGATAAGGTATGAGCCATGATGGTGTCTACATATATCATGGCGCTAGCTGATTTGTACTAGCGTCTTTTGCAAATTTAAGAGTGACCCTTTTTTCAGAAGCTCACGATTGTTAATGGGTTCATGCAATTTTTCATCTTTTTGGCTCTTTGCTACGGGGCCAAGCAATCTCCATGGCTGTTTTGAGAACCTTTTTGTTTGAAAAGTACACCAAGTGTTTTGCATGATCACATATGGTTCATGAAATTGTTTACTTTTTTCTTTTAGTTTTGCTTAATCGTTTCTTTAGTGGTTGCTTCAAGTCATTGTGGGGCACTGTCATCGAAACTGGATCCAGTTCATTCCCAGAATATAATTTTAAGAATAACGAATAATATTATGTGGTTGGACTCGCTTTGGTTCTGTCCATTCTATTGGTGGATCAATAATTTTTCTTTAGACTTTTCTAATAATCCAAATTCCAAACCATTTTTTCCAGCTCAGTTTATTCATATTTGAAAAACATTTATCCTAAACTGGTTGTTAATTTACAACTTCGAGTTCATTTCTTATTGGATCTCTTGCAGCAAGTTCTGTAGCCATTTGGATGGTTTGATGAACATTGAAGATTTGTTATTGAATTTCTTGCTCTACCAAACTATAATTGCTTTTCACGCGTCGAACTTCTATTAGATCTAACTTTATTATAGTTTGACACTGTCCACATTCAATTGCTTATTTTGTTTCCGATTAAGACTTGTCACAGAAATACTTAAAGAATATTTCGGCTTTTCTTTTTTTACTGTTGAACTATATTATACTCTTTTAATTTCTTGTTTAGACCTTTTCATAAGGGGTTGAAAAAAAATTTTAAGAAAAAACAACTTGTCCCTTCAATGTTGGTTGATTCATAACAGTTGTATTCCGGATCAATTTGCTTTCTCACTTTTTGAATTCTCCTCCAATGACCATAATCTAGTTTGTTTCTTCTGAAAACTTTGTTTAATTATATAATTCAAGAAATATCAGTCTGTATTCCTCTCTTTTACTCAGACATGGAGGAAATTTCCACTATATTGTTCTGATATTCAATTGATTATCTTCTCTGTACTTTCCCTCAACACTCTCTTGCATCAAGCAAAGGTCATATATGAGAAATTAAAAACTGATGAACAAGGAAGAAGAACAAATCATATACCTTAACTCTGTTTTCTCCCCTGTTCTATCTACCATATGTGAATCCTAATCACTACAAAATATAAAATTACTTTGTGCGCATCTAAAACATGGGATTTGAAAAACTGACATATAACATAGTATAATGTCAAGAATAATTACCTTTAATGTTTCTCTTGCTTATTTATTTATATGTCATAACAAACCAGTTACTATAATTAGATCAATATTTGCTCCTTAATGATGTGAATTAGACTAGTATAATTAGGTTCTTACATTTTGAGTTGTTTCTTACATAGAGAAAATCATAATCTTATGATACATGATGGTTTATAATACAAAAATCTTTACAATACAAGTGCATCATGTCTTATCTAACTACTGTATATTAATCTCAGGAACCATCAAGGAACGAACTCACCTCAACACAAGATGACGAAGCCTTACATGAACAACTGAAATCTCCAACATCTTCATGCAATCTCAAGAACCCCAAGACCCCCTCAACGGAAATAGAAACTACCTTAATGAAATCACCTAAAAAAGGAGACCAAAGTGACACGACAAGCGCATCAGAGGACAAAACTCCAAAGAAACCAGACAAGATCCTTCCATGCCCTCGTTGCAACAACATGGACACCAAGTTCTGCTACTACAACAACTATAACGTGAATCAGCCACGCCACTTTTGCAAGCACTGCCAGAGATACTGGACTGCGGGAGGAACCATGAGGAACGTGCCGGTCGGTGCAGGTCGCCGCAAGAACAAAAACTCTTCTTCTGCTGCATCGCATTATCGTCAAATCATGGTTCCCGACACCCTTCAGAACGGATCATTGCACAGTGCAGTGTTGACCTTTGGATCAGATTTCCCTCTCTGTGATTCCATGGCTTCTGTGTTGAGCCTTGCTGAGAAAGCACAAAACGGTGTCCTCAACGGGTTTCATTCACCTAAGCATAATGTTAATAATAACAACACTGGTGATGATATTAACTCGGTTGGTGCTTCTGTTATGGCTTCATCTTTGTCTGAGAAGAGAGACAATGCTACTACTAGCCCTCATGAAGAATCAGTGGATAAGATTTATCATCAAGGTTTCAGTCCTCAACTGTGCCTCCCAGGTTCTTCTTCTTCATCATCATCTTCTTCTCCTTGGCCTTATCCATGGAACCCTGCAATGACTCCTTCTGCTTTTTACCAACCCGTGTCCTTCTACCCCACACCAGCATTCTGGAGATGCATGCCACCACCACCCTCATGGAGTGTAAATTACCAATCAGCCCCTACCTCTGGTCCAAACTCACCAACCTTGGGGAAACATTCAAGAGAAGGGGACATCTTGTTCCAAAAGCCTGGCACTGAAAGCAGCAACACTGTGTTGATCCCCAAGACGCTGAGAATTGATGACCCTACAGAAGCTGCAAAGAGCTCTATATGGTCCACACTAGGGATCAAGAATGAGAAGGGGAACTCTCTCAATGGAGGAGGCCTTTTCAAGGCATTTGCATCAAAGGGAGGTAGTGATGATAAGAAGAACCATGTGGTGGTTGAAGCATCCCCAGTGTTGCAAGCCAACCCTGCAGCTTTGTCAAGGTCTCTTGTATTCCGTGAGAGAACATAGTTCAGAATTGCTGCAGTTTTCTCAGCTAGCTTCATCCAACAATGTTTCTGATGTAGGCCACGCTAGTTCAATTACAACAACAACCTTGTTCTTAGGTGGTGATGAACATGATTTTGCTTTTCTCCGTGAGAACTTGTATTATTCACCAACCTTTCTGCAGGATTTGTAGGACAGGAGAGTTATATATAGCTTAGTTTCCATCTAGAGCCTGTCACACTGAACAGGTTTTTTCAGATTTCGATGACTTGTTAGTAAATATCTTTGTTGTACATATTAATATAT
>Ga0099823_1009030_pt1 | contig 10122 bp, 8 predicted proteins | sample CowpearedBW_FD_76831 | JGI IMG/M metagenome (GOLD analysis project Ga0099823, IMG submission 76831) | Root nodule microbial communities of legume samples collected from California, USA - Cow pea red BW | ecosystem: Host-associated > Plants > Roots > Nodule | place: USA: California | collected...
CTAAAATTCTAAAATTCTAAAATTCTAAAATTCTAAAATTCTAAAATTCTAAAATTCTAAAATTCTAAAATTCTAAAATTCTAAAATTCTAAAATTCTAAAATTCTAAAATTCTAAAATTCTAGAATTATAAACTTTTAAATTTATAAAATTATAAAATTATAAACTTATAAACTTATAATATGATAAAATTATAAAATTATATAATTGTAAAATTCTAAAATTCTAAAATTCTAAAGGTGCTAAATTGTAAAATTGTAAAATTATAAAATTATAAACTTATAAAATTATAAAATTATAAAATAGTAAAATTAAAATTATAAAATTATAAAATTATAAACCGATAAATTTATAGAATTTGAAAATTATAAATATATATAATTATAAAATCCTAAAATTAAAAAATTAAAAAAGTAAAAAATTATAATTTTTCACATAGAATTCTAAAAACTTGATTGAAATATTTTAAAATTTTAAAGGTTCAATGTACCAAAAGAATTTAATAGGGATTCGAATTGAAATTCTCAAATTTATTAGGAATTCAGAACATAATTTAGTCTTTATTACGTTTTGTAATCTAAGGACATAAATATGTAAAAAAAAAAAAAGATTAGGGTGACATAAACAAAAAAAATGGTTATGTGTAAATTCTTTTTCCATATATATGTCATACTTTTCTCGTTTGAAAACAATTATATTATTGACAACTTGTCCTTCCTTCTCCATATATTTTACAAAGATTTGTCATCATCTTGATAAGAACTTTGATGAGTCCACCCATTACATATGGATTAGTTCTATCTATATAGGTATACATTCACTCACCAATAAAGTTAACCCCTACATTTAAATTGGACAAAAAAAAAACATTCATGCCTTAGATTCACCACCGTACAAATCTACCAAATTTTCATCATTCCAGAACAACCAAAAACTATAACATAGTACATAGGGAAACTCCCCTTATTTGATTTTTCTAATCCAATTGCACTGCTAACTTCATTATTGATTCAAAATTGATAGACCTTTGCCCTTTCCAACCAAGAACCCTTACTATCCTTCCTCTCACTCTATGGTTGCGGAGTTATGCTCTCTTAGAACCTCTCTCTACTGCGACAAGTATGTCCCTCTGTTTTTTCTTCACTAGACTCTTTCTTTTATCATTTTTCAGCCAAAAAAATAAAATAAAATAAAAAACGAAAATTTACTACACCATGGTAATGGCCATTCAAATGCACCTTAACTAAAAATATAAAACTTGAAAGAAGCTATTTAGCACTAGCCAAGAATTGAACCCTCAACCACCCAATTATCAAGCATATGAATAATCAACAAACCAATTCATGTTTTGTGATAATTCATGCACATCTGTGATTATATTATCAGACTCCACAGTCAAGCATACATGCAAAACAATTAAATAATTAAACTAACACACTAATGACATACACAAGACTCAAACCCAAGTCCTCTCTCTACACCATCCAATATGCTCAACCACTTAGGCTATCTATGTTCCTTGTTAGGATTGACCATTTAATTCCTTTAGGGTTATCCCTAACCAACAATTATTGATAATTAAATACTTATTTATAATTAATTTTCTTGGGTCTTACACTATATACAATGTTTCCACACCCTAAAATCAACTAACTAGGTATAGTTAACTATTCTAACTTTTAAAACTGAAAAATTGAAAATTAACTAATTAAATGAAATTAGACTATCTCTTAAACTAATCTTAGTGAACTCTAGTTCAACTACCAATAGTTAAGTGCTCTCCAATGGTCATTTTTTCCTTCAACATGTCACATAAGATGTCTCTTAGAGTTTCCAACAGCTAGTACATGGATTTGAGTTTTAAATGTGAAAGTCAATTATAAGGTCAAATTTCAACAAGCTCCAACTATTTTTCGGATTTTGCATTTGCTGTAATTTGCGATTGATCTTCCTTTAATTAACATTCAACCACTGGGTTGAATGTATTAACCTGTACCAAATTCACAAAACTCAAATTAGTATATTGGTGTTCTAAGAAAATACCAAACTAAGCTAACCTCAACTCTATTATAATTACTAAACTGCATTACTCTATCTACTTAAACAAACTAAACTAGTTAATTAGTTAACATAATGTAACTAAACTACATTATCCTATCTACTTAAATCAACTACATTATCTAGCCTTCTTTCCTAGGTTTTCCATCTCCCAACAATTGTATTTTGATGTCCCTTGAAGTCTCTCTGAGCTGGTACAAGTCTATGGTGTTGAGGATGGTAAGATGGTGACTCCTCCTCTATGTTATATAACTCAAACAAAGGGAGAGTCTATGTATTCTCAAGAGAGGTTAGGCCAACTCAAGAGGAGGGTGGCTAGAAGAGACCACATGGGATGCTTTAGCCTTTTGGTGACCTAAATGAGTAGTATAACCCCCCACATTAATTAATATAAAGATCCTATTACCAACATTTATATTAAATAAATATTTATTTATTTAATTTTCCCGGGTCTTACATTCTCCCTAACTTATAAAAATTGTTGTCCTCGAAAATTGTACTTACCAGGAAACAAATTTGAATATGACTGCCTCATGAGGTCCTTCATCTCCCAAGTCATCTCTTGGGTTGCCTCGTCTCAAAGGACTTTCACCATCTTGATCTCCTTCCCTCTTAGCTTCTTGACTTGAGAATCCAAGATCCTCATTGGTCCGACTCCTACCGTCAGATCCTCTCAAACTTGGATATCGTTCGCTTTCAGCACATGTGTGGGACTTGCAATGTACTTCCTCAACTTTGACATGTGAAATACATTATGCAAGTTCGCCAAGTGCGATGACAAGGCGATCTCATATGCGATTGGATTGATCCTCCAGTAATCTAATATGTTTGATGAATCTCGGAGTCAATTTTCTCAACTCGATAGTTCTTCCTATACCAACAATTGGTGTGACTCGGAGGAATACATGATCTTCGACTTCAAACACTAGCGGCCTCTTCCTTTATCTGCATAGGACTTTTGCCTGCTTTGAGTCGCCTACATCCGGTCTTGAATCACCTTTACCTTTTCTGTTGTCTGTTGTAAGAACTTAGAACCAAGAACAATCGACTCTCCATCCTGATGCCAACACAAAGGTGTTCGGCATTGTCTTCCATACAAAGCCTCATATGGTGTCATTTTGATGCTGGAGTGATAGCTGTTGTTATAAGTGAACTCCACTAAGGGAAGCATCTCACTCTAACTGTTCAGGTGATCTAGTACACATGCCCTCAACAATTCTTCCAGGGATTGAATGGTCCTTTTAAATTGACATTCCGTTTGAGGATGATATAATGAACTCATCCTTAATTGTGTACTCAGTTCTATTTGCAATGACTGCCATAATATTTACGTGAACCTCGAATCACGATCTAACATGATGCTCGTGGGTACCCCATTCATCCTGACCAGCTCCTTGACATATAACTCAGCCAATTTATCCAATGACATCCTCTGAGTGATTGGTAGGAAATGAACACACTTCATCAATCTATCTACAATCACTCAGATTGAGTCATGACCCTTTGCTGAACTTGGTAAGTGAGTCACAAAGTGTATGAAAATGTTGTCCCACTTCCACTAAGGAATATCCATCGGCTTTAGCGTAAACCCCAACTTCTGGTGTTCAATCTTCGCCTTTTGGCATACCAAGTATGATGCCACAAAGTCTGCCACATTTGTCTTCAAACCAGTCCACCAGAAGGATTCCTTCAGATTCTTATACATCTTAGTCATACTTCGATGTTTGCTAAGACAATTTTATACCCTTATTCCAGAATCCTCTTCCTCAACTCCAGTTTCTACGAAATGCACACTCTATTCTTGGTGAGGAAAGTTTTTGAGAGCGTGAAAGCGTGATAAAGGAGGTCTTGGAGAGATTTTATACAAAGGCTAGGAGGGGTTTTAAAGTTATGGCAATTTTTGTGCAAGGAAGAATACTTAAAGTACATTGAAGCAGAATTTCCAAGTTAGGGGAACTGCACTTTGTGATTTTAATTCTTTGTTGTGTAATTACGAGTTGTATGAAAAACAAGGGTGCTTGTTTATGCATTTTTCTGGATTTTGTTGCATTTCTGGAAATTTTCCAGAAAACCGACTAGCGAGTTTTCAATGCTGCCAAGTGACACATGTGAATCAACCCAGTTTCTGGGTTTTCTACTAAGAACCGCCTGACAGCGATGTCTGCCAGGTGACTCGCACAGACTTGGTCTGTTTTCTCTGTTCCGTGCATTTTTTGAGAAAGTTAGGATCTCGTTGGGGTTCCTGTACTTTTGATAAATGTTTTGATATATTAAGTGTGTTGTATGGTGTTGTGATGACTGGAATTGGATGAATTGTTGAGTGAATAAGCATGGGGTTAAACTTGGGACTCGAGAATGATTGGAAAGCATGATTTTATGTTATAAAGTTGTGGTAATGATATATTGTTTAATTTAATTGAACCTGTATGAAAGCTGGAACCACGATCGCATAATTTTCTGGTAAAATTGCATGAATAGGAAAAGATATTGAGATTTTAAGGTTCACATAATGAAAGAAAATCTAGGATTTTCCCAGAATTAGAGGCACCGCCTGGCGGTCACTAATGCAGGCAAGTGTTTCCACTGTAGTTATTTTGGTCATTTGACCTCAATTTAAGACCCGAGTCATATCCAGCCGAGGAAAAAAATGGTGACCTTTATGGTTCGGTTATGAATCGAGGCATATTTAACCCTTATTGCCTCGGTTTCAAAGTCAACCAAGGCATAATATAGAATGGCTACCAACATCTAGCCATTGTGAGCATAATACATGAATGAACCACCATGGATGCCGACAGTCGCGTCGTCGGAAAATGTTTCACTAACCACCACGCCCACGCACATGCACATGAAGAAATGCATACAAATCACCATTGCTTGTCTGCACCGGAGACAAACCACCACCGTCATGTTTCTTCTACACGAGAAACATATACAAAAAGAAGCAAGTCTAAGTTCACACACCAGACTTTCTTGTTGCACATATGCAACCAGCCACCACGCATGAACAAGAATGATGTAGTAGCAATCCACCGCAGACCATCATATCTTCACCATTAAACGCAAACTCGAACCCACGCATGAACGACAACAATGGAGGCGACGCTTGAGCTCCACATGTTCTACAACAGTGAAGAAGGCTTGTGTGCTCTAAAATAATGGAAGAATGGAACTTGTGTAGAAGAAGGGAACCTGCACGTCTGCAACTGTTGGAGATGAAACGCAACAATGGAGACGTTGTTGCTACACCACGCGAAGAAGACGCTCCAATAGTGCGCTATTTTGTTTTTAACCATAACAAAGCTTATTGCCTCGATTGATTTTAAATAGAGACATAAACAAGTATATGTCTCGGTTAAGTAGCACCTACTACATAAATGTAACCAAATATGCCTCGATTAAAATTGGACCAAGGCCTAAAAGACTATCTGCCTCGATTAGGCGTGCACCCGAGGCATAAAATTGTGTTTAATTTTAAAAAGTGAAAACAACGGGAAAGCATAAAAATTTTGGGAAATATCTACCTTGGTTGTTTGTACAACTGAGGCATAAACATGTATATGCTTCGATTGTCTATAGAACCAAGGCATAAACTTCCTCAAATATTACAAAAAAGCCAATGCATCTTTATATGCCTCATTTGCGCTAGAACCAAGGCATATGGGGCACTGTAAAAAGCACAAACTGCACTAGTGGGTACTTAGGTTGCCGCCAGGCGACAATCATTGACCAGTAATCTTTTAGGGCTTGATAGGGTGGGGGTGCGGATTGTGTTGTTTAAATTTCCTTGAATGCATATTGTTGATGAATAATGAACATGTGGTTGCTGTTGTGAGTCTAATGTGTGGAATGTAGTATGTAATGATGCTAAACGAGAATAAGTAAGAGTAAACAGAACTAAGAAACTATTATCGGGGCAGAGGTAAGTTATGTTTTGCATGAGATGTATGTAGTGTTTAGTTATGTTTTAGGATTTCATTATGAGCATGTTATACTTCTTGTAAATGTAAGTTTTGGCATGGTTTAAATTTGTGAATGGATATATGTATATAATATATATATATATATATATATATAATTGATGAATGTGATGATTGAGCATTAGAGTCATATTAAGTTGCCTGAACATGCCTCAAGGTACACTGGATGTTGCTGGTTGTGAATGCTATTACAAGTAGGTATCCTTTAAGAATTGTCCCTGGAGCACGTAGAACCTGGCGGTGAGGATGATCCCGCTAAGCGATAACTGCGTAGGCAGTGGTCACTAGAACGTGTGGCGCCTCACGGGGTGGATGATCCTTCCTAGCAATCACTGCCAAAATAGTGAGCTCTAGAGTACGTGGCGCCTAGCGGCGGGTAGTGCCTACCAGGTTGCCTGTAGCAACTTATCGTCTAGCGGCGCTTAGGCTATGCTAGACGATAAGATATGGGGCAAGGACTGTTATTTGAAAATTTTGCGTGGTTTACAATGCTTTGGATGATGGCTTTAGCTTGAGACGTGTTGAGACCCATTTACGAGTAGTGGCTTGTAATGTATTATGAACACATGCAATCATGGCTGGTGGTCGGTGATGCTGGAAATCATGACGGAGCATATGAGTGGTGGCTAGTATTGGCTAGCTCCATTTGATTATCACTCACGGGTTGTGGCCGATGATGTGGGGAATCTTGTGTGAGAATACAGATGGTGGTTCGTATTGGTTAGCTCCATTTGGTTGTTACGGATGGTGGTTCGTAATGTAATATTTCGACGCATGTGGGTCTACGAGTGGAGGCTTACAGAGGTTGAATCACGAGTTGTGGCTCAAGGCAGCATGTGCCATCTTAAGGTCATTATCAAAGTGTGTAGAAGCTGGATGAACATGGTAGATGGCCATGTTTTCTAGTGCATAATGAAAGGTTCTCAAAAGAGGTTTTGGGATAAATTATTATGTTGCGGGTGAGGGTGTTATACTTCTTTATGCATGTTTGATTATATTAAGCTCACCCTTTTTGTTTGTGTTTGGCAATGATCATGTAACTTGTTACATGGGAGCAGATGATGTTTCAGATGGTGCTAGTGATACATAGAGCCGGAGAGGGGCTAGTGATCAAAGTCGTACCCAACCAAATAACACATATAAATGCAATACTCAGGAGTTCAACAAAGGTAGTTTCCTAGTGATCATTATTTTCAAACAAAGCTTTCCAATTGCAATTCAACACAAAAGGGGGGGATTGGCAGATTCAAATGCTAACAACATATTAAATGAAATGCAACAACGATTCAAATGTATTGACTTCCTTGATTCAAATACAATTCCACTTATCATAGGCCACCAAATTAACACCTCTGCCTACTCTCAATCTACTAGACAATAACCCACTAAGCGAAAGTTACAATCCGGTTTCATTACGCAATTAAGCAATGCATACATCCATGAATTTGTGACAAGCAAGCTAAATACATCAAGCATGAACATAACCCAACCCAAACATAGGCACTTAATTTGTAAATTAAGCATAAACAATGAACCACATACATTCCACGAATTCAAGACAAAGAGATGGCAAAATTAACAAAACCAACAAAACCTCAAAGCTTCATTGCATTTTTTACCAAGGAGTAAATACACGAATTTAGCAAGTCATGGAAATGGAACAATTAAACACTTCAAAGCGGAAATAACCAAAATAGAACATCAAACCCTAAGTTAGGTCTTATTGAAACGCAAATTCAAGAGCAAACGAGATTTCCAAAGCTTTAATGGAATAAAAATGGTTGTTGTGATATAAAAAAAAACAAAAACTCCATACATGAGTGTTATTCCAAGTCACTACAATCCAAAAAACGAAATGCCTATGCTCGCAAATGAGCTAAAAACGTAAAACCCACATTGGGTGCTGCTAATAATGCATAAAAACGTTAAAAATGAGTGCTAAAATGTGAAAAATGAAGAAGACACCTTCATGGGTCACCAACCAAAGCTTAAGGATGTGAAAATGGAGAATGAGGAAAATGATGGTGGCTGCCCATGAAAAAGAAGACCTAAAACTCAACATATTTACAAAAATGTCATTTTGGTCAACATAATTAAAAAAAAAAATGCCACTATAGGCTGAAAATGCTAGCCCAATGACATGGATAGGCTCATTGACATGGTGCAGACATGGCAATGATGTAGAAATTACGTGGCAACTCTCTCTTGAGCTTATGATTAACATCTAAGCTCCAAAACATGCTTCACAAAGTACCTAAAAATAACTAGAAATAAAAATTAGATAAATTAATGTCAAATTACTCAAATTTCGGAATAATGGTCCAATGAAGCCCAATTGAGGAAAATGCACTAACAAAAGACAATTAAGCACTAAACAACCATCAAAATGGATACAAAAAGGCAATGAAATAATGGAAAATAATGACTCATTAGCTAGCATGGGAAAATGTTTATGATTTGGTAATCAGTATTTATGATTGGACCTAGTGTTTTGGACTATATATGTTTTGGTTTTAAGTTTTGAATTATGGCACGTTTAATAAAGTTTAAATTTTCTCGCGTTTTGAGAGAGAGGTTGTATTAGTTGACGTCTTATTATTATTTGCAATTTTATTTCTATTTAAATTAGTAATATCCGACTAGGGTATTACATCTTTCATCCTACTCAATTGGATATTAAATCACACAACAATATCTAAAAAGGTGAATGAAATGTGTCAAATACGTCCTGGAAGATGGATGATACTAGTATATCAATTGTGTTCCGGTACACCCATTAAGTCACACTTCACTTAGGAGTCAAGGTCAAGTGCAGTTGATATACTCCTTCCTCACTTCACCCTTCGAGGCACCTTTTAATGATAAAATCGTGACGGAGCTCTACGCTCCAAAGCAGACAATACCTCGGGAATGTGGTGGTTGTGCCTAATGATGGCTGCCAGACGGAGTTGTGTCGGATCGGAACATTGGCTCCATCTGTGGGGATCGACAACTCCCCTTGCACTCAACTAGGGGGCTTATCCGATACACCCAATAAGTCCCAAATTGTTTAGGAGTCGAGGTCAAGCGCAATTTAAATACTCATTCCTTCCTCCATCCTTCGAGACACCTTTTAAGACTAAAACCGTGACGATGTTCCACGCTCCAAAACAGACAATACCTCAAGAACATGGTGGTTGTTTCTAATAATGATGTTACCTGATGGACTTGAGTCAGATCGAAACAAGTTGAAAGAATTCAAAAAGTAAATTTCCCTCCAAAATATTTTTCTTTTTTCCTTTCACATTTTGTATATTATAATTCAAAGTAGTATATTAACGTTTGCCGAAAAAAATCTCCACTTTTATCCTAATCATAAAGCCTCCAAGAAATTGGGCCAATGTTTTGGGGTGACATTACTCATAAAAAAGCCGTATATGGATAGACACGAAGCTTGAGTCAGGTCGCAATGATTTATTAACCGTATCTGAAAATAAATAAGTACAGAAATTGAATATAAAGGTAATCTATAAAAGATGAAATATGAGCAAATTAAAGTAATGTACATAAAAATAATAAGGATAATGCATCTGAATATTCTTTCTTTATTTTATTCTCTCAATGTTGTTGTGATTGTCAAACTATTATAATCATTCAACAATACCTGAATTTTGTAAGTACATTTCATCAAAATATAATCCTTAAATTACATTAATTCAACATACACGACATTTAATTATTATTACATTAATTAATATAATACGAGAGGATACTGTGACGCTGATTTCAGTAGTTAGTCATTGGTCAAACTAATTAAATCAAATACACTTTCTATTTTTTAGAATAATATTTGTTTTTACACACTACCAGTGTATCAATTTTGCATACTGATATAAAAAATGATTACTTTGATTGGATTACAAAACAAAACTGGAAGGCTGAAATGTATTTTACCAGTCGAATTACTCGAGAAGTGTTAAATTCAGAGTACCTTAAAATAATGTATAAGGCAGATCGACATTTGGTATTGAATTCTTATTATTATTATTATTTTTTAAATGAAGGGGTGGAGGGGTGTGTTTATTTATAAAAAAAAAAATAGAGAG
>Ga0099823_1009031_pt1 | contig 10122 bp, 9 predicted proteins | sample CowpearedBW_FD_76831 | JGI IMG/M metagenome (GOLD analysis project Ga0099823, IMG submission 76831) | Root nodule microbial communities of legume samples collected from California, USA - Cow pea red BW | ecosystem: Host-associated > Plants > Roots > Nodule | place: USA: California | collected...
ATATATATATATATATATATATATATATATATATATATATATATATATATATAGACACACACACTAAGTAATAGTTGTAAGATAATAATACTTTATTCTTACATTTGAGTTTATTAACTTTATGTGTCTTCTTTAAATTAAATTAATGTTGATAAGAATTTTCTTATGACTTTTTTTGAACAAAAACAATTTAGAGATACTCGCAAGTCGCCAGGTTAACGAAAGTGACTTTAATAATATAATAAACAATAGAATTCAAAGTAAAATCATATTTGGTGATAACGAAGATGCCTATCTACTTAAGTAACTTTATGTGTTATTTTCCACATGCTTTTTATATAATATATTTCTGAATACCAAAATCTCGGTTGACAAGTGCTTTTAAAAAGAGAGAAGCTTGAACTTGCGTGCTTTACTTATAAATTTCCAGTTTGTGAATAATAATATATTTATGCTATCAGAGAATTATATGCACTGTTTAAAATAATATGAAAATCAGATCTAACTTAAATAAAGTAATATTGTAGTATTTTTTTAGTTTATTCTTTATCAATATACAAAGTTTACATGAACAAGGTATTTCTAATCAAGAAACAATTTGATTAAGTAAAAATAAAACGCAAAAAAGAAGCATGTAGACCGAAATTGCAAGTTAAAAATTAGAGAAAGACTAAAACTTCAATTTAGTAATTTTTGAATGAACAATGTAGACAAAAAAGTGAGACATGGCATCCAATAATCATGAGATGGTTGAACAAAAAGAATGTAATAATGTGTGTACGTATGACTAATTATAATTAAATATAGAATGTTTAGTTGTTGACTTGGCTTGTGTCTAAAAATATTGGGTTGGTAAAAGCAACAAAAAGTTGAAATTTTAAACCGAAAACACGCCTTCTTGAAGGAAGAATCCGAGACATTTGTATATTCAGTTATCTACCCAACCCAACTAAGAAATTAAGTAAAATGGAAGAATGAATAAATTGTATTTGTTTTGTTGTCGTGAAGCAAAAGAAAGTATTAAAATCTGTTTCTAAGGAAACATATTGTATATGTTGTCGAAACTCAGAGTTAGTTGAGAACAGAAAGGTGTCCCGCAAACCTGTCATTCTGACCAATCTTCTGGAGACCAAATATTTTAAGCTTAACTCCAGCCAAGCGGAGAGCAGCCATGACGAAATTCCAAACATCTTTATTTTACTTTGTTGGGTATCAATAGGATTGGACTTCCCAATTTTTTTTAAGGTTAAATATTTATTTTTTTCATTTTTGAGTAAAAAAAAATTATTTTTTTTTAAATTTCGGTTCAATTTAGATTTTTATTTTTAGAAATGTATAAATTTAATCTTTTAAATTAATTTTTTTAAGTTTATTTAACGTTTCAAAATTTAAAAGATAGACTAATTTTAAATTTTTATTAAAAGTTAAAAGACTAAAAACATATCTAACCATCATTTTTATATATAAATTAGGCTTAAATATACATTTGGTCCCTATTTTCGTTAAAATTATTCAATTTGGTCCATATTTTCGTTTTGCTGTCAATTTGGTCCTCACTTTTGTGAAATTGGATTCAATCAAGTCCTTTTAACAAACGGTGTTAATATTGTTAACAACATAGTGACAACGTGGAACTGTTTGGGGTAAGTGGCAAATTTTTGCACTGACGTTGGCACTGTATTCATTGTTTTGGCCGTTGTAGGTTTAAAAATGAATAAAAACAATTGGGGAAGAAATTGAATTAGGGTTTGCATGAAATCTGTGGCTAGCAAGAACGTGTGCACAATCCACTTGGTGAGTTTGAATTCGTGTTTGTGAGGTATGTCTCGTCACCATTCGTCTTCCTCCTCTTACTATAATAGTTGGGGCCAACCAAGTTGTAGTGGGTCTCATATTCGTGGTTCCAAGAGTATGGGTTTAACCCCATTTTCAAATGTGGAGAACTTGTAGTGGTTCGAGTGGCAAGAACTTTGAGGAATAATGGTAGGCAATTTTGGGGTTGTTCTAAGTACAAGGTTAGATTGATGTGCCTTAAGAAACTCATTGTCATTTGCCTTTCGTATAGATTGATAAGACAAAATTTATGCTTCAATTGTTTTGTGTTCAATAATAGAGTGTTGCTTCCAGTGATATGGTGTGGTGTAACTACTTCAAGTGGTGTGATGAAGAAATTATATGATGAAAGGGATGGTATTATAGCCCAACAAAGGATGAAGATTTATGAACTGGAGGCTTTAGTCAGGGTTATGAAGAAAACAATCCAATTTTTCTTAGGATTAGTTATTGTTATTGTTGTAATCTTTATAGTAATGGTGCCAGTAATGTTAAAAAATCATTGTGTTTAGGTGAGGATGTCGTTTTTTGGATGTTGATCAAGTTATGGATGTTAAAAGACCAATCATTGGTTCTGATTTGTAATTTATGAATGAAGTTATGGATTTTATTTGTGCTTTAGATGAAGCACGGTTGAGCAATCTTTATTTTTTTTTGAATGCATGAATATGAATCTTTATCTTCGTTTAAGTTGTTCAATTCGGTCCCAACTCTAGTTTAAATATGTTTAATTAAGTCACTAATTTCGTTTAAATTGTTCAATTTGGTCCCTACTTTAAGTTAAATATATTCAATGAAGTCCCTATTTTCGTGAAAATTTATGTCATGGAGTTTGTAATTTTATAAGACAACCTGCCAATCAGAAGTGCATAATATAATCCAATCCATATTTTGGTAAGACAACTTGCCAAGCACAAAAGCACAAATGTCAATCACAACTCCAATATTGGAGACCAATATTCCTTTAAGTACAATCAGAACCTGTTTACTCAAGCAATTCAGATGTTAAAAAAATAATCAAGTGTTATACAAAAGAACTAAACAAAATAGAGTACCAATTACTACAAAATTACACCAAAAGAGGCCTAAATACATTTCACACAAAATATGGTCTCCTAAGTAGGCCTAATTAAAACACACAAAAGGATCTTCAAGTTGGTCTTCGAATCTGCAATATTTGCCTTGTGCTTGGTTGCCCAGTCTGTATTGAGACTTCTTGTGGTTGTTGTGTAGGCTGTGTTGGTTGTGTGGACTGTTGATGAGGGGTGGTGGTTCTGTTGGTTGACTTGATTGTGGATTAGGTTGTTGAGGGACTTGTGGACAATTACTTTTGTTATGTCCCACTTCACGGTAAACCTTACATCTCTTATGTTGGCCACCTTTCCTCAATTTTGTATCATTTTTCTTTAACTCTCACTGTTCCAATCTCTTATTTTTCTTTGGCCTCCCAGGTAATCTCCTTTTTAGGGGGGTTGCACATCATTATAGGAAATGTGTCTGACTTCAAAAATCTTTTCTCCTCACCAACTATCAAAGTGTAAAAAGTTAGCAATAAGGCTGAAAATGATTATGTGTGTGAAAGACACTATTTACATACCTTGGAATCCAGTTCTTTGTTAAGGCTGATTCTTCTCGCAGTCTACTTTTAATCTTTGGGCAAATTGAACCTCTAAAAGCTTTCACCTTCTTTCATTTTTTTGCCCACCTCTTCATTAAATAAATTATGATGTCCTCTAGCATTGATATAAGTGGTTTAGTACTTGCATCAATAATGACACTATTGAAAGCTTCGCTCATGTTGTTTACCAGAGTGTCACAAATGGCTTGATTTGTAAACCTAGATTTGGACCAAAATCTAAAAATGAATGTGTCACACAAAGGTTAGCATCATCATAATGTATAACAGTATTGTCAATATGAAGGATAAAAAACAAACCTTGGTGGAATGACTATGAGGTATTTGTAAGCCTCAACATTGACTTCTTTAATATTTCTCATCTCTCTTTCTCAAGCTTGGGGATATGTACTCGCATTAGCCTGCCACATTAAATTCTTTAATTTCTTCCCACCAAATTTTTTTCCTAAAATTGGAGTACAAATACCGCATGTAGAATCTTTGTTCTGCTCCAGGTAACAGTTCTTGTATAGCAGGCATAAGTCCCTGTCATAAGCCAAAAATCAAATATATAAGTCCATCACCATAGTGCAAACACTTTAAAATATTTATTAAATCATTACTGATATTTACCTTTTGTTGGTCTGACATGAAGGTGATGGACTTACATACTTCTGGTCCACCTAGGTCTTCAATCAATAGCTCCATAAATCAAGTCCATGTCTCTTTGTTATCCACTTCAACAAGTGCATAACATAGTGGTAGCATTTGATCATTACCATCTCGACCAATAGTAGTTAATAACTCACCCCCATACCTTCCTTTCAAAAAGCATCCACCCAACCCAATTATTGGTCTACATGACACAAAACTATCTTTACATGCTTTTAAACAAGTGTAGAACCTTTTGAATGTTACTTGACCTTGCACGTCTTCCACTTTCAATTTTATTGTAGATCCAGGATTAGATTTCAGCAATTCATTTGCATAATCATAAATTCTCCTAAACTGCTCAATGAACCTTGAACTTGGTCTGCTGCCATTGCTCTTGCCCTACGAGCCATAGACAATGAAACTCTAGTATTCCATTTCCTAACAACCTTGTTAAGTATTTCATTTATTTTTAAACTTAGATTTTCTCTTAAGTTTGTCTCCAAAGTCCCACTCAACCACTTTGAATTGATTATATCAATGGTAAATTCCCTACTATAAGTATAAACATCAACAACTTTCCTTAATTTCTAATTATTATGGGAAGTCAACAATGCACAATAAGCTAACCAAGGACAGTTTCCTTAGGCCCCCATGCATCTCACCCTAATTCTACATTTATCATTTTTGACAAATCTTATATTTCTTCCACCATGAACTGCATACGTTTTAACAACATCTCTAAAGTGTTCCTTATCAAAGAAATATGTTCCCACATCCCACTTATAGTCTGTCATGGATTTCGGCATCACAAACATCCCAAATACATCTCGACTGTTATCACCATCCTCTGATTCACAATCTATTTCTCCACCACTCAACAATTCATCTGATTGTCACTGATCATCAGAAAGCCCCATATCAATGTGTTTTCACACACCCTCCCCTCTTTTCCTCACACTAACTTTGATTCTCTTCTTCAGTTGTACCCACTTCAACTACCACAAAACCCACATCATTATCACAATTATTAATGCCCCCCATTACACTGACAGGAATATCAAATAAATCCTCACCCTTAGTCTTCGAATCAACCCAATTGTGCACCTCAGCCTCAATATCCACCTCAGTTTCAAACACTCCCTCCTTAGCTCCTCCACCACCTAAGTCAGGCTCACCTCCACCTCCAAACTCATCCTCACCTCCACGTCCCAAGTCAGGCTCACCTCCATCTCCAAACTCACCATCAATCTGGCATCCACCTCCCAAATCAGCCTCATCCTCACCTCCACCTCCTAAGTCAGCCTCCTCCTCACCTCCATCTCCCAAGTCAACTTCATCCTCACCTCCACCTCCCAAGTCAGCCTCATCTTCACCTCCACCTCCCAAGTCAGCCTCATTCTCACCTTCACCCCTAAGTCAACCTCATTCTCACCTTCACCCCCCAACTCACCATCGATGTCACCACCAACCCCCAAGACAACATCAGTCAAACCTTCACCCCCAAGACGACCTCATTCAAACCTCCACCTCCTAACTCAGCATTAACTTCAAATATTGCATATTCCAAATTACTTTCTATAACATCCCAATCGGATATTACAAATTTAAAAATAAAATAAAATAAGAAAAATAAAAATTCATTAATTATAAACCCATTTCCCAAAACGCAAGAAATTTCAAACTTTATTCAATCATAAAATAATTGAATCTAAACTTTATAAAACTTAAATACAATATCCAAGTTTAACGATATAAAGTGTTACAACTGATTACAAAACATATTAAATAAAACTCTGTGAAATCTTTAACCCAGACTAGCCCTGCTCTGGCTCTATGCCTCACCAGATCCACCTGCAACATCATCTACTCACGTATACCACGTATACGATCACAACCATGTCAACCGTGTTCTGCATCTTCTAGTGAGTACCTTAAGATGTCTTGTTGTCACACCTATCGGCAATAACTGATAGAGCACATGTAGGAAACCATGCTACGGATCACACACCGTAACGCCAGGTGAAGTTCCCAATACGAATAACATTCGTAATGTCCCAAGACTACCAAACTCGTCAACTTATTATTGAGGAGGACAATCTACTAGACCCGACGTACGAGCCACAACCCCCACACTCACACCGGCCACATTCGCCAACCCGAGCCACAACTCAAGAGTTCCTCGTGTTCATTCGTCATCCTGATCCACAACTCGAGGGATGTCATTCTGAGCCACAACTCAAGGAATACCACGTGCTTTACCCCTATCCCGAGCCACAACTCAAGGGATATGTCCCAAGCCACAACTCAAGGAACATCAGCAAGCCAACCTTTGAGATATCATAGAAGCATTGTAGACCACGCACATCAACGTAAGCACAACCCAAATCTGTTGTAACAACATCACTTGGCACTACTCACAAGGCGCCAAGTGCTGCTCACTTCCAGACCGCCCGACGGGGAATGCGTACCTCCAAGCGCCAAGCGCCTCAGATCCTCAAAAGCTGCAGACACTGCCTGGTGGGACCCCCCTCACCGCCAGGCGCAACCGTTCCAGATCCTCTCTGATTTAGCAACTATCGCCTGGCGGTCTAAAACCACTGCCAAGCATTATATCAGTGCCTGCACAATACTGGCTCTTTTGGTAATCCCGCACAGATTTGGATCCTCAATCCAGGCATCAAGACTCACGATGTCTTTCACCAATTTAGTTGAATCGCTTTTCTAGTGGCTAACTTATTTTCAAAGTTCCTACTTCCATTTAAGTTCAACCACCCAAGTCTACAAAATTGGCTTTCTTAAAGTTAACCTTATTCATCCCTACCATACCACAATGCACTCATATTGCTTATTCCTTAACCTTGGTACTAGTCATTACAACCATTCCTAACTCATTCCAAGTCAACTCCTCCTAGATAAATCACAACTCACTCACATTCCAAATATTAGCTTTGAGTTTAATTTCCATTCACTACTATCTAAATTTTTACCAACACTTCACTCATAAATCTAAACTCAATCACGAAATAGGTCAAGTTTCTGGACCCCCTTCACATAGCTTGTCCAAATCCATAATTTATACTATGTCACAATTTATATAAGCAAGTCTTAGAATAAATAATATCATCACATTCTAAGTTAAGTCGACATCTTTAATTTATGCCTTAGGACTCTATCATCAATTACTCAAAGATATCACCAAATCCACACTTCCAGTTCCAATTAAGACTGCAATAGAGCCCAACCCAGTGCCTGCCATCACAGCCACACAGTATCACTGCCCTGCGCTGGAGCTTGGCGGTACTTACAATTCTAGCCAATTTTCCAGAATTTTAGCACCTGCAAAGACTCCCTAACAATTCCCCATTGCTCTCTTCTACTTATCTCAACTATTTCTCACATGACCATGGTAACAACGCCATAATTATTCAATTTTTTTAACAATCTCCAGTAACAGATTTTAGTGCAATCACGACTAGTACACTCAACTCACCAAAACCCCCAATTTTGTAAACCCTAATATTCTAATATAGCTATTCTCACTTAATCCTCACGTGCCACCACGAATTGTCACAACTTATCATCTCTCTTTTTATCAATTCACGATTACAACTCCATTTCCACTAATCTAAACAACACAAAACTCAGAAAAACATCGAAGTTGAGCCAATATGGCTCGCGTCGCCTAGCGGGTCAATTACCACTGCCAGGTTGTTCATAGAAAACCCAAAAACTGAGTGGCGTGGCTTGTGTCGCCTAGCGGCCAAGGATATGCCGCCAAGCGGTTCCTCTACAGGAACCCAAAATTGCATAGAAATAGGATGAGTTGCCTGGCGATGGTTCACCATCCGCCCGGCGGTTTCTGAAAAATTCCAGAAACACGAAGAATACATGAAATAAGCAGTGTATATGCATCCAAAACAATATACAATTCATGCAATTAACAACACGAAGTAAAACACAGGGTCCAGCTCCCCTAACCTGGATTCCTTAACTTAACTTTCAAATGTGTGATAGTTCTTCTTGGCCCAAAAATGGCTTCCCTTAATACTACCACAATTCAGCTCCAAACAAGCTCTCAATTATCTCAGCACACTCTCAATTTCGCTCTCCTCTCACTATGTAACAATGACAATACTACAAAACCTTTCTTCTAACCTAAAATTGGCCTTTTAATGGTGCCTTAATGCTAGGTTAATAACCAAAAACGAAAATTTGGTTTAATGATGCTTGTAATTACCATTCAAGGACCATTACGGTTGTTTTTCCAACCTCCCTTGGTTGTCCATTCAGCCAGGATTTTCTCTAATCGTTCACATTCATGCCCAATGTAAAATTTGCAAAAAGAAAGCTTAATTTAGTTCTACCAAGATTTGAACCCATAACCATGCTAATGTCATTTCAATGCACAACCAATCAACCAATTCATGTTTCATGACAATTCGTATAATTCTATAATTATGTTATCACTCAACATGATCAAGCATTTTGTTCAAAATAATAATAAATTAAATCACATAGAAATAACATACATAGGACTTGAACCCAAGTCCTCTCACACAATCAAAATACTCTCAACCACTTGACCTAATATTTTTACACATCATACAAGTTAGAATTAAATGTCATAAAGGTTTTTACTACCCGCATTTATTAATTAATTAATTATTTAATTAATTAATTTTCACGGGTTTTACACTTTCTATATCATTATCTACAACTACTACTTCTAACACAATGTGGACCACAAACAAGTGGACTTCTCCAATACGCTTAACAACGTTCACCATATTAATTAACCAATTATCATCATACAACAATTGCAATTGTCTATCTACAGCATACCACAACTCTTTAACAGCTAAATAACCCATAGACTTAAGTGTGTTTAACACCTCAAAATACCCCCATGTGTCTGGGTCACATGACCAATCATTAGTAAATCCCCACATATAAAAGCCCACCATTCTAAATAAAATGTCCACCATGGTGGACCACAATCTTGAATCTCTCGTCACACATCTAAATACAAAAATAAAATAACATGCTATCAATTAAACGGGGGACCACAACTGAAAAACGCATAAACAAAGGGGAACATAAGGGGACCACCGAACACATATCAAAAGCGACAACAAAACAACAAATCAACCAAAAAAGTGTTATTTTATAAATAATAAACAACAAAACTATAAAACCCACCGCAAACCCACCATAAACGAAAACACACTGCACAAATATTTCTGAAGCTTACTAACCTGGTTGAAGCTCTAATCGATCACACTACTTCAAGACGAACTTCACCCATGAACAAAGCACAATCTCCAATCGTTCTTGATTTCCTCCTTTCTCACGAACCCTAATTTGATGCTCATGAACCCTAATTTTCCCCTTTCTCTCGAAGTCAAATGTCCAAGTTTAACTTATTCGGTTCCACTTTCTCTCGTTGCATTTAATCTTCACTCCCAACTTTTTAATTTTTTCACTTACACATTCTTTTACGCAGTTAATTTTTTTTCCTAAATTAAACCTAAATAAATATGTGCCAACGTCAGTGCAAAAATCTGCCACGTCCCGTAAACAATTCCACGTTGTCACTGTACCGTTAATAATTTTAACACCGTTTACTAAAAGGACTTGATTGAATGCAATTTTACAAAATGAGGACCAAATTGACCACAAACAAAAATAGAGAACAAATTGAATAATTTTGATAAAAATAGGGCCCAAATATATATTTAATCCTATAAATTAATATGTGAATAGGTTTATTTAATTTTAATACATTCTCCCTCCATATATAGATATATATTTGTACGTTTATAAAAGTAAATTGAATATTTTCTTAAATGTTTTGTTTCAAAAATCTATATTTTATGTGTGTTTGTGTGTATGAAAATTAGGGTTGTTGAGTTAAAACATCTGCAACTTGAAATGTGGCAAGAAGGTGAACATGCTATGAAGTCGTTGCTGTTAAATGTTTTACTTCATGCATCCCATTTCTTCATTTTTGCACAATTTTG
>Ga0099823_1009032_pt1 | contig 10121 bp, 8 predicted proteins | sample CowpearedBW_FD_76831 | JGI IMG/M metagenome (GOLD analysis project Ga0099823, IMG submission 76831) | Root nodule microbial communities of legume samples collected from California, USA - Cow pea red BW | ecosystem: Host-associated > Plants > Roots > Nodule | place: USA: California | collected...
CCCCGCGCGCTGTTCAACGAGCGCACCGGCCGCCAGCCACTCTATCACATCGCGATCGAAGAGCTGCAGGAATGGGCCTATACCGGCGAGCCGCTGGTGCCGCTCAAAGGCTTTCCGGGCGTGGTCTGGCAACGCTCGAAAAAGAAGAAGCGGGCGAGGGGCGAGGACCCGTTTGAGCTTGGGCGCGAGGAGATGTAAGCGCACCGCGCTGCTCTCGTGCCCCGGACACAGCGCAGCGCCTCTTCGGCGGTGCGCTGCTGAGCCGGGGCCCATGCACCAGCCATCGTCGTGCGAATTCTGGGTCCCGGCTCTGCGGCGCAACGTTACACGTTGCGCCGCGTCCGGGACACGAGAGAAGAGATCGGGGCGCTCGCGCAACGCAGCCATGACCGCACTTCCTTGCGCGCCTCCTCCGACTTCGGTCATCATGCTCCCGTCCTTGCGGCAACGTCCGCTCCTGGAGGAAACATGAAGAACAAGATCACCGGCCGCTCCGCCTTTCTCGCGTTGCTCAAGGACGAGGGCATCACGCATCTGTTCGGCAATCCCGGCACCACCGAGCTGCCGATCATGCACGCGCTGAAGGACCATCCTGATCTCACCTATGTGATGGCGATGCAGGAGAGCCTGGTGGTGGCGATTGCCGATGGTTACAGCCGCGCCTCCGGAAAGCTCGTCGCCTGCAACGTCCATGTCGCGCCAGGCCTCGGCAACGCGATGGGCTCGCTCTACAACGCGCAGTTCACGGGCACGCCGATGATCCTCACCGCCGGCCAGCAGGAGCAGGGCCACGGCCTGATGGAGCCGGTGCTGTACGGTCCCTTGGTGCGCATGGCCGAGCCGCTGGTGAAATGGGCAGTTGAGGTGACCCGGCTCGAGGATCTGCCGCGCGTCGTGCGCCGCGCGGCCAAGGTTGCGACCACGCCGCCGACCGGCCCCGTGTTCATCTCGCTGCCTGGCGACATCCTGAACAGCGAGGCCGGCATCGATCTCGGCCGTTCCACCCGCATCGACGCACGTACCAAACCATCGGATGACGCGCTCAGGGCCTTTGCTGCGCGGCTGCTGAAAGCCGAGCGTCCTGTGATCGTCACCATGGACGAAGTGGTCAAGAGTGATGCGTTGAAGGAGGCGGCTGAATTGGCCGAGCTGCTCGGCGCCGCCGCGTATCAGTCCTCGACGCCCTATGGTTCGCACTTCCTCTCGGACAGCCCGAGCTTCGTCGGCACGCTGGCGCGGGTTCAGAAGGCGGCGCGCGATACGCTCGCGCCTTCCGATCTCCTGATCGCGCTTGGCGGCGATCCCCTGCGCATGTCGGTGCATAGCGAGGTTGATGCGCTGCCGGATGGTCTCGGCATCGTGCAGGTTGGTCTCGCGGATTGGGAGATCGCCAAGAACTACGGCGCCGAGATCGCGCTGAAGGCGGAATTAAAGGAAACGTTGCGCGCGCTGATCCCGGTGCTGAAGGAGCTGGGCGGCACGACACTCGCAAGCCGCGCCAGGCAACGTCTTGCCGAGCTTGCGCCGAAGAATTGGACTGCGCGCCGCGCCGCGCTGATCGAGCAGATCAGCAAGAGCGCCGGCCGCACGCCGATCGATCCGGACTTTCTGGTGCTGCAAATGGTCGAAGCCATGCCCGACCATGCCATTCTCGTCGACGAAGGGCTCACGTCCAGCCGCCAGATCACGGCGCTGCGTCCGCATCGCGATCGCTACGGCTATCACGGCCTCGCCTCCGGCGGCATCGGCTGGGGCCTGCCGGCCTCGGTCGGCGTCAGCATCGCCAATTCGGATCGTCCCGTCGTGTGTTTCTCCGGCGATGGCAGCGCGATGTATTCGATCCAGGCGCTGTGGACGGCGGCGCATCACAAGCTGCCGCTCAACGTCGTTATCGCCAACAATGGCGGTTACCGCATCATCAAGCAGCGCCTGCTTGCCTTCCATGGCGATGACAATTACGTCGGCATGGATTTCGTCGATCCGCCGGTGGATTTCGCCGGCATCGCCAAGGCGCTGGGCTGCGAGGCGATCAGGGTGAGCGATCCGCGGGAGCTGAAGGCAGCGCTGGCGTCAGCGTTCGGCCGACCGGGGACGAAGCTGATCGAGGTGATGGTGGATGGGAAAGTGTAGGCACTCTGATAATGGCGGGCGCGATCCCTCCCCATCGTCGTCCCGGCGAAAGCCGGGACCCATAACCACAGGGAGGGGTTTGGCGAAGACTCGTCGTCTGGGACTACGACCAATCACAATCGAGGGATCACGCGGCATGGGTCCCGGCCTTCGCCGGGACGATGCCTGAGGGTGTGGCAGCGTCTACCCCCTCTTCCCTACCCGATATCCCGCCGCCGGGTGCGGCGCATCGAGCCTTGCGCGACCCTCACCGAACAGCTTCTCCCGTAGCGTACCCTTGGCATAGTCCGCCTTGTACCGTCCGCGCCGCGTCAGCTCCGGCAACAGCATATCGGCGATGTCCTCGAAATCGCCGGGCGAGATGGCAAAGGCGACGTTGAGGCCGTCGACGTCGGTCGCCTCGAACCATTGCTCGATCTTGTCGGCAACCATCTCCGGCGTGCCGACCACGACCGGGCCGGCGCCGCCGATGCCGACATGCTCGATGACGTCGCGCACGGTCCAGACCCGGTCGGGATCGGCGCGGGTGACGTTGTCCATCGCGCTGCGGCCGGCGTCATTCTGGACGTGCCGGACCTGCTGGTCGAGGTCGTAGCCGGAGAAATCGACGCCGGTCCACCCCGACATCAGCGCCAGCGCGCCTTCCGGGCCGATGTGGCGGCGATAGTCGGCGTATTTCTCTTTCGCCTCGGCTTCCGTCCGTCCCAGGATGATCGTCATCATCGAGAACATCAGGATCTCGGCCGGGTTGCGGCCAAGCGCGGCGGCCTCTTGCCGGATTGCTGACACGCGCGGCGCGATCACCTTGGCCGATGGTCCCGACATGAACACGCATTCGGCATGCTGTGCCGCGAACTGCCGGCCGCGCGGCGAGGTGCCGGCCTGATAGAGCACGGGCGTGCGCTGCGGCGACGGCTCGCTGAGATGAATGGTGTTGTTGATGCGGTAGATCGCGCCGTCATGATTGACGCGATGCACTTTCGTGTGATCGGTGAAAATGCCGCGCTTGCGATCCCGCAGCACCGCATCGTCCTCCCAGCTTCCTTCCCAGAGCTTGTAGACGACCTCCATATATTCGTCCGCGATGTCGTAGCGGTCGTCATGCCCGGTCTGCTTGTCCTTGCCGGCGCCGCGCGCGGCGCTGTCGAGATAGCCGGTGACCACGTTCCAGCCGATCCGCCCCTCGGTGAGGTGATCGAGCGTCGACATCCGCCGTGCGAACGGGTAGGGCGGCTCGAAGGACAGATTGCTGGTGACGCCGAAACCGAGATTTTGCGTCACCGCGGCCATCGCCGAAAGCAGCAGCAGCGGCTCGTTCGACGGCGTCTGCGCCGCATTGCGCAAGGCTGCGTCAGGGCTATTGCCGTAGACGTCATAGACCCCGAGCACGTCGGCCAGGAACAGCCCGTCGAAGCGGCCGCGTTCCAGCGTCTTGGCGAGATCGATCCAGTACGGCAGGCGGTTATAGTCGGCAGTGCGGTCGCGCGGATGAGTCCACAGGCCCGGTGACTGGTGTGCGACGCAATTCATCGCAAAGGCGTTGAGCCTGATCTGCTTGGCCATGATGTCCCTCGGCACTCTGTACTGAGCGCTCTTCGAATGGTAGACGTGCGCCCGAATTGGCGAAGTTCTTGCATATCCTAGACTTGCATGTCTCGGCCTTGGCAAGGCTAAAATCCGTAGCGCTGCCGCGCTTGGCAAGCCGATCTCAAGAGAGCAAGAACGAAATCCCAAGACAACTCCAAGAACTATCGACGTCCCCGCCACTTTCGAAGTCCCGCCCGTCTCGGGTAATGTCCTTCGTCTCAAAACCTCGAAAAGCAAGTCATGACCAGAGCCGACGCCATCGCCCGCGCCCGTGAGGATTTCAAATCCGGTGCGTTTCTCACCGAGCCCGACCGCCGCGTCGCTTATCGGACCGAGAGCCAGAATCCGTCGCGCGGCACTGAGCTGCGCGCCTATCTGGAACAGGAAATGCAGCCGGCCTTTGCTGCGCTTGATTTCACCAGCCGCATCGTCGAATCCCCAAGCGGCAAGGCGCCGTTCCTGTTCGCCGCGCACCACGAGAGCGATTCAGTGCCGACCGTGCTGATCTACGGCCATGGCGATGTCGTCGACGGCATGGAAGGCGAGTGGCGCGATGGCCGCGATCCCTGGCGCACGACGGTTGCGGGCACGCGCCTCTATGGCCGCGGCACCGCCGATAACAAGGGCCAGCACAGCATCAACATGGCGGCGCTGCGCGCCGTGCGCGAGGCGCGAGGCGGCAAGCTCGGCTTCAACGCCAAATTCATCGTCGAGATGGGCGAGGAAATCGGCTCGCCCGATCTCGGCAAGGTCTGCGATCTCAATCGCGACGCGCTCAAGGCCGATTTGTTCATGGCCTCCGACGGGCCGCGCCTGTCCGCCGACCGTCCGACGTTGTTTCTGGGCTGCCGAGGTGGCATCCGCATCCATCTCGACGTGAACCTGCGTGATGGCGGCCACCATTCCGGCAATTGGGGCGGCGTGCTCGCCAACCCAGCGACCATCCTGGTCAACGCGATTTCCACGCTGGTCGACGGCCACGGCCGCCTCCAGCTCGACGCGCTGAAGCCGCCGCGGCTCACCAACCAGATCCGCAGCTATCTCGCCGACGTGCAAGTGGTGCCGACCGCGGACGAGCCGGCGCTGGCCGAGAATTGGGGCGAGGACGGACTATCGGCGGCCGAACGGCTCTACGCCTGGAACACGCTGGAAGTGCTGGCGATGTCCTCGGGCAATATCGAGAAGCCGGCGAACGCCATTCCCGGCCATGCCAATGCCGTGCTGCAACTGCGTTTCGTGGTCGGGACCAAGATCGAGGGCCTGATCGATGCCATCCGCGCGCATCTGGTCGCGAGGGGTTTTCCGATGGTCGAGGTGCGGGCGGCCCAGAGTTTTGCTGCATCGCGCACAGACTTCGACAGCCCCTGGATCAAATGGGCGGCGGATTCGGTACAGGAGACCACCGGCAAGGCGCCGGCCGTGCTGCCGAATTTCGGCGGCTCGCTGCCCAATGACGTGTTCTCCGAGATCCTGGGCCTGCCGACGATCTGGGTGCCGCACTCCTATCCCGGCTGCTCCCAGCATGCGCCCAATGAGCACATCCTGCTGCCATTGACCGAAGAGGCCTTGACGGTGATGGCCGGGCTGTTCTGGGATCTCGGCGAGTTGCCGGCGCCGTTAACCTGAGCCCTTGATCCAGCCGAAAGTTACATTCTAATCCGGCTCGATTTGTGCTTGCATCCGGGCCGCATCATCCGAAAGGGGAAGAAAAAGTGAAACATTTCCGTCACATCGGGCTCGCGCTGGCCGCGACCTTCGTCGTCAGCCAGGCCGGGGCCCAGGGGCTGACCGGCACGCTGAAGAACATCAAGGACACCGGCGCGATCACGCTGGGCTTCCGCGACTCCTCTATCCCGTTCTCCTATCTCGACGACAACCAGAAGCCGGTCGGGTTCGCGATGGACATCTGCTACAAGATCGTCGACGCCGTGAAGAAGGAGCTCAAGCTCGACAAGCTCGAGGTCAAGCTCAACCCGGTGACCTCGGCAACCCGCATCCCCTTGATGGCGAACGGCACGATCGATCTCGAATGCGGCTCGACGACCAACAACGCCGAGCGCCAGAAGCAGGTCGCCTTCACCAACACCAACTTCCTGACGGCAAGCCGCTACGTGTTCAAGAAGTCGAGCGGCCTGAAGTCGATCGACGATCTCAAGGGCAAGGCGGTGGTCTCGACCGCCGGCACCACCAACATCAAGCAGCTCACCGAAGCCAACGTCGCGAGGGGCCTCGGCGCCAACATCATTCCGGCCAAGGACCACGCCGAAGCCTTCCTGATGGTCGAGACCGACCGCGCCGTCGCCTTCGTGATGGACGACATCCTGCTGGCGAGCCTCGTTGCCGGCTCGAAGTCGCCGAACGACTATGCCATCTCCAAGGACGCGTTCTCCAAGCCCGAGCCCTATGGCATCATGCTGCGCAAGGACGATGCCCCCTTCAAGAAGGTGGTCGATGCGGCGACGGCGGCCCTCTACACGTCCGGCGAAGCCCAGAAGATCTACGACAAATGGTTCACCCAGAAAATCCCGCCGAAGGGACTGAACCTCAACACGCCGATCTCGGCCGAGGTGAAGAACGAGTTCGCCAAGCCGACAGACTCGCCGAACCCGGACGACTATAAGTAATATAGACCTCGATCTTTCGATCGGAATCATGTCCGGCCACTCTTGACACCAGGGTGGCCGGACATTTGCATAGGCGCCGGGACATCCATGACTGGCGCGTTCGCGCGGGGGACACGTGAACTATAACTGGAACTGGGGAATCTTTTTCCAGCCGAACCCGATGGGGACCGGCACCTATCTCGATATGCTGCTGGCGGGCCTGGTGCTAACCCTCAAGACGGCGGCGCTGGCCTGGGTCATCGCGCTGATCACCGGCTCGATCGTCGGCGTGATGCGGACGCTGCCGTCGAAGGGCGCCACCTGGTTCGGCTTCGCCTATGTCGAATTCTTCCGCAACATGCCGCTTCTGGTGCAGCTGTTCCTGTGGTTCTTCGTGCTGCCGGAAATCCTGCCGAAGGCCGCAGGCCTCTGGTTGAAGCAGCTGCCGAACGCGCCGTTCTGGACGGCCGCGATCGGCGTCGGCTTCTTCATGTCGGCGCGCGTGGCCGTGCAGCTGCAGGCCGGCATCTTGTCGCTGCCGCGTGGGCAGAAGATGGCGGCAACTGCGCTGGGTCTGACCACGGTGCAGGCCTATCGCTACGTGCTGCTGCCGATGGCGTTCCGCATCATCCTGCCGCCGCTGACGTCCGAGTTCCTCAACACCATCAAGAACACAGCGGTCGCGATCACCATCGGTCTGCTCGAGCTGACCGGACAGGCGCGCTCCATGCAGGAATTCTCGTTCCAGGTGTTCGAGGCCTTTACCGCCGCGACCATCCTCTACCTCCTCGTCAACGCCGTCGTCGTGACCGCGATGCGCTTCCTCGAGCGCTGGGTTGCGATCCCCGGCTACATCACGGGGAAATAAGCGATGCTCGGCAATTTCGATTTCGACGTCATCCGCCGCGCGCTGCCCTACCTGTTCTACGAGGGCATGACCTTCACGCTGACGCTAACGGGGCTCGCGGCTCTCGGCGGTCTCATCTTCGGCACGGCGCTCGCCCTGATGCGCCTGTCCGGCTTCAAGATCCTTGGCCGCATCGCCGGTGTCTATGTCGACTTCATGCGCTCGCTGCCGCTGGTGCTGGTCATCTTCTGGTTCTACTTCCTGGTGCCCTATATCGGGCAGTGGCTGACCGGCGCCTCGCGCCCGATCAGCGTCGGCGCGTTCGCATCCTCGCTCATCACCTTCATCATGTTCGAGGCGGCGTATTTCTCCGAGATCATGCGCGCCGGCATCCAGTCGATCTCGCGCGGGCAGCCTGCTGCGGCCAGCGCGCTGGGGCTGACTTACGCCCAGACCATGCGCTACGTCGTGCTGCCGCAGGCCTTCCGCAACATGCTGCCGGTTCTGATCACGCAGACCATCGTGCTGTTCCAGGACACCTCGCTGGTCTACGTGCTGTCGATCACCGACTTCCTCGGCGCCGCCAGCAAGGTGGCGCAGCGCGACGGGCGCCTGGTCGAAATGTATCTGTTCGCAGCTGTCGTCTACTTCACCATTTCCTGTATCGCGTCGTTCGGCGTCCGCCGGCTCCAGGCGCGCATCGCCATCATTCGCTAGAGCGTGTCGGTCATGATCGAAATCAGCCACGTCAACAAATGGTACACTCCGAGTTTCCAGGTGCTGACGGATTGCACCACCAGCGTCACCAAGGGCGAGGTGGTCGTGGTCTGCGGCCCCTCGGGCTCGGGCAAGTCGACGCTGATCAAATGCGTCAATGCGCTGGAGCCGTTCCAGAGCGGCGACATCCTGGTTGACGGCACCAAGGTCAACGATCCCAAGACCGATCTGCCGAAGCTGCGTTCGCGCGTCGGCATGGTGTTCCAGCACTTCGAGCTGTTTCCGCACCTCAAGATCATCGACAATCTCTGTCTCGCGCAGGAGAAGGTGCTGGGGCGGTCGCACGACAAGGCGCTGACCAAGGGCACGCAGCTTTTGGAGCGCGTCGGATTGAAAGAGCAGGCGCAGAAATTCCCGGCGCAGCTCTCCGGTGGTCAGCAGCAGCGCGTCGCCATCGCACGCGCGCTCGCCATGGACCCCATCGCCATGCTGTTCGACGAGCCAACCTCGGCGCTCGATCCGGAGATGATCAGCGAGGTGCTCGACGTCATGGTCGACCTCGCCCGCGAAGGCATGACCATGATGGTGGTGACCCACGAGATGGGCTTTGCCCGCAAGGTCGCCAACCGCGTCATCTTCATGGACCGCGGCGAGATCGTCGAGGACGCAGCGAAGGACGATTTCTTCGGTAAGCCCCGCAGCGACCGCGCGCAGAAGTTCTTGTCGAAGATCCTGTCGCATTAATTCCTGTCGTCATTCCGGGACGCGCCTCTTGGCGCGGGCCCGGAATCCATCGAGCGGCAGGACGCGAGGTGAAATGGATTCTCGGATGCGCATCATAGCTCGTCGCTTCGCGCCGCCCCGGAATGACGAATAGAGGGGTGATCGCGACCCCCGTTTCGCGTATAACGCCCCAAATTTCCCATTCCCCGCCAGGAGACCTGCCTTGGACTCGATCGCCTACGTCAACGGCTCATTCGTCCCGCTCTCGGACGCGAAAGTCTCGATCCTCGATCGCGGCTTCCTGTTCGCCGACGGCATCTACGAGGTCTCGGCCGTGCTCGACGGCAAGCTGGTCGACAACGCCTCACATCTGGCGCGGCTGGAGCGCTCGGTCGGCGAGATCAAGCTGAAGTTGCCCGAGACGGTCGAGCGCATCACCGAGCTCCAGAAAGAGCTGATCGCGCGCAACAAGGTCGAGAGCGGTCTCGTCTACCTCCAGGTGACGCGCGGCGCCGACAAGGGCCGCGACTTCGCGTTTCCCAAGGGCGACGTCAAGTCGAGCCTGGTGATGTTCACCTCGGAGAAGGACATTATCAACGCGGCGTCGGCGAAGACGGGCATCAACGTGATCACCGTGCCGGACATCCGCTGGGAGCGGCGCGACATCAAGAGCGTGGCGCTGCTGGCGCAGGTGCTGGCGAAGCAGGCCGCGGCCGAAGCCGGCGCCGGCGAAGCCTTGATGCTGGAAGACGGCTATGTCACCGAAGGCGGCTCGTCCTCGGCATTCATCCTGACACAGGACGACGTCATCGTGACCCGCAAGAACTCCAACGCGATTCTGCCGGGCTGCACTCGCAAGGCCGTGGTGGCGCTCGCCGAAGAGCGCCAGCTCCGCGTCGAGGAGCGTTCTTTCACCGTGGCCGAGGCGCTCGCCGCCAAGGAGGCTTTTGCGACGTCGGCCTCACTGTTCGTCCAGCCGGTGGTCGCGATCGACGGCAAGAAGATCGGCGATGGCAAGCCCGGCCCGACGGCAACGCGGCTGCGCGAGATCTATGTGGAGTTCGCCAAGGCGACGGCAGTTTAGGCGGCGCATCCAGGTGTCATCGCCCGGCTTGACCGGGCGATCCAGTACGCCGCGGCGGTCGTAATTGGATCGAGAGGCCGCGGCGTACTGGATGCCCCGCCTTCGCGGGGCATGACGGCGGCGTGAGTTGTGACAGCGACCAACCCTTACGCCACGGACGCCTTCACCTTCACCGGGTGAACCGCGCGGAACGAGATCGCAATCCTGTTCCAGGCGTTGATGGCGCCGATCAGCATGGTCAGGTTCACCGTCTCCTCCTCGGAGAAATGTGCCCGGACCTGCGCGTAGACGTCGTCCGGCGCATGCGTCTGCGAGATCAGCGTCACCGCTTCCGTCCAGGCCAGTGCGGCGCGCTCGCGGTCGGAATAGAGCGGGGATTCGCGCCAGGCGTTGAGCAGATAGATGCGCTGCTCGGTCTCGCCGCGCTTGC
>Ga0099823_1009033_pt1 | contig 10121 bp, 8 predicted proteins | sample CowpearedBW_FD_76831 | JGI IMG/M metagenome (GOLD analysis project Ga0099823, IMG submission 76831) | Root nodule microbial communities of legume samples collected from California, USA - Cow pea red BW | ecosystem: Host-associated > Plants > Roots > Nodule | place: USA: California | collected...
AAAAAAATAAATAAAAATATATATATATATATATATATATATATATATATATATATATATTGTGTATTAGACATTGGACTAGATATTTGTAGGTAGTTTGATTGTATTAAAAGGGGAGTTTAAGCATAATACACATCCCCTCACATCCGAAACATGTATATCTCATTCGTGAGACTAGATATTCGTAGGTGGTTCAGAGTGAAAATTGAAGATTGTCCGTTCTGCATATTAATTACCTATGCCAAACTCTTCTGGTGACAAGAGTTTGTATATATAAACCCTGTATAATTCTCCCTTATTCATGTAATTGAATTGAATTATGTAATTTTTTTTGTATTTATTTCTTCTAATGATGTTTAGGTAATTTATCTAATTCTCTGTTTGAACTTTTTAATAGGTTTGGAAGAGGTATGAGTGTAAGATATCTGAATCTGGTGTTTGCTCAAGTATTGGCAGGGTGACACCAGAGATATACTCGGAGTTAGTGGCAGTAGTTAACGAAAGTTATGCACTGGAACATTATACTCCAATTTTACTTAGCCTTCAGAATTGCAATTTTGTGAGGGACACATTCAAAGAAATTACTTCACGTTACTGTCCTCCATTGAACTATTATCTTAAGCTTATCAATGTAGGATTGGGCCTGATTTCAATTGGTGTCTTGCTTTGTCTTGTTCTGTGGATACTTTATGCAAACCGCCCCCAAAGGGAGGAAGCGTTTGTTTGGCTCAACATAGCCATAAAACTAAAGAACAAATTAAGCAAGAACCCCAACAGAAATTTGTCTTTGTCAATCGCAGTGAGTGAAGTATAGTTGTTGTACAATACATAATAAATAATTGGAAAAAGTAAAATGTGGTGTATAACTAAAAACAAGGTGAAGCGAAGCTACATCTTTAGTTGGAATAGAATATAGTGGGAATTATTGTACTGTACAAAATTATTATTGAGGAAAGGAGGAATTCAAATTGTGTTTATTGAGTAATACCTTTTTTCTTATACATAAAGGTTATTTATATGAAAGTGTCACTATAAATTATGAATTATGAATTATGAGTCATGAGGTTTTTATCAGGTTGATACTTCAAAACTTAACAATTATTTGTTGTCAATAGAGTTGTCAAAACAGGTAATTCGATTCGGTCTGACCTGATTCATTATGGGTTGATCATTTAGTGAGTCAATTCAACCTGACTCACTTATTAGCGAGCAACAAAATTGAACTTGGATTTGTTCACCATGGGTGGGTAGGTTAAATGGGTTGACTAATTAGCTCACTTAATTAAAAACAATATTTTTTTCTTCAATCCCAAAACACTAAATTATAATTGTGATTAAAATTTAAATAAACTTCAATATAATTTATATACAATTCAAAATAATGTTCAATTTCAAATATAAACCAAAATCACAAAAATATTAAGTTTGCATTTGTCAACCCAATATGTTGGCTAAAAACAAGTTTAATCCAACCTAATTACAAAAAACTTGTGTAACCCTTTATCTACAGGTGGGTTAGTGAGGTATAGACCGAAATTCATGTGCATTAAGAAAAATATAAATTCTTGCAAAATATACTTATTTCTAAATAAGTTTTCACAAACAAATTATGAAACCACATTAAATCATTCTTATTATCAACTCCCAAATTTGTCAATCTATCAACACAACTATTTTTTTCTTCCTGAAAAATATGGGTAATGAAAAATCAATATCATTAGATGTACATACTAGGCCAAAACTAATGCGATCCCACATTCATCTCACATTAAAGATTCGACTTCTAAATATGGAGTTTGGACAATCCAACCCAAGTTCAATAATTATCAGTTATCATTATTACTATTTTCCTATTATTATATTATCTCTACGTTATTATCATTATCTTATATCAATTGCTCACAAAATTAATGAGGTAATTAATCCAATATATGCACTCTATGATATAAGGAGTGAACGCACATCATTCAATACTAAACACTCCATACATTATATGATCCAAAATCTCTTATTAACTAATGCATCAAAGAGTTTTCTACAGGTTGATCACTTCTTTGATGTCTTGTGGAGATTGGCCAAAACAACTCAACAGTAGTAGCTCGATCTTCAAAGCCTGATGTTTAGTAACATTACCTACCTTCTTCTGTTCTCTATTAAGAATTGCTTTAAAATATCCCAAAACCTCCCAAAAGCCTTGGAATCTATTGTGAAGCTCATTTAAACTTTCCCACAATAATATATCTTCAATATACATGGTAACACCATAAACACCAGTTATAAATCAAGGGTAAATGGCTAGTTCAATACAAAAAAGTATTTAGATGTTTTATTTTTAGCACAATAAGAAAAAAAAACAACTATTGTACACTAACTAAAAATTCATAACAAACTAAAAAGTATTTGGGTGTCACCGTTATTGCTCAAACATTGGCTCAAAGGCTTGAACAAAGTGTTACCCCACATGCAATGTGATAAGTTGTCGTTGACATTATCAAATTAACACTACTTGACCAAAGCAATTTTAATATTGTAAAGTTAGTAGTTAACAAACTATATAGGGTTACATTAACCCTCAGTCGTATCCCAACAAATACGGAATTGATTTTCAGCAATTGATTCTTACAAAATCCTATATGAAATGTTAATAAAACATAATGCAAATAATAAGATAAAAATAACAAATCTAACCTAATGCAATTAAAATTAGTTGCTCTGAATGATATGAAAAAATTTCCTTAAGATATTATGCCTAACAATCAACCAAGAAAAATGCACATAATATAATTAAAATGTAAATGCTTGTGATATGTTAGCATAAATGTGCCCAATACTATTACGGGGTTTTGGTAAAAATTAAATTAAATAGCAATTAAATAAAAGATTGTAAAAATAATGATAGTAAAACATGTTATTTGCACTACTTTTTCAAAATATATTCATCATTGGCTATATAAATATTATTGTTCAATTGATTATTCTTTTAGATTTATAAATCAATCAATGTAGCTTCTCAATTGATTCATTGATACATTTACTTTCAACCAAAATAACTTCTCAATTGAAAGCAACAACATTTTAGATTATTCATAGCAAATTTAACTAAAGTAACTTCTGAATTAAATATTACTATGCCTAATCATATATATTTTGTTCCCTTTTTTGTCAAGTAAAAGCTAATAAATCAAAATAACTTCTTTATCAATTCTAGTTAAGGTTTTCCCAAAAAATCAAAGTAGCTTCTGAATTATTGACAAAAAATCATTCAATTATATGAAAGTTTCTCAACTTAAATTAAAGTAACTTTTTAATTAAAATTAAAAGCCTTTGGACTCATATGATTGTTATGGATATAGAATGAACACCATCATTGCTTTTTCTTGATTTAGAGATAAAAGAAATAGCAAAAAATAAACCACAACAATAATCAAAAGAACAAATCAATTATTGTATTTTATCCACAAAATCCATTATGAAATTACAATGGAATCAACTCTAGGAGCTTAGTAGTCCATGGATGGGGTAGTATACATAATGAATGAAAGAAAATTTGAAAAAGAAAGTGGAAAGATAGTGATAGAAGTGGTGGATGACAAATACACAAAATCAGGGTTGCTAAGGCTTCCCTATTGTGCTACCCCTAGGCCTCTTTATATATAACTTGGACTAAGTTTTTCTATTGCTGAAATCTTTTGTCAATTGATGTAATATCTCCCAAATATTTTTAAAATAATCTAACATATTTGATCAGCTTTAAAATATTTAGAAGATATTCTCGATTGATATTTTCAAATATAATTAAATTAATAAAAAAATAAATTATCAACAACTTAATTTCGTCCAAATTTCCATTTCAGACCTTGCAAGGCTTCTTCTTTCAATTGAATCACAGTAGCCCAAGCCTTTCTTGTGGGGTGTGCAAAGATTCGTCATTCCCAGTCATTGTTGTTGGAACTATATAGATTTGTAATGGAGGCACTGTCTTACTGGTCTAACTTTTATTTTCTTTTTGAGTGACGCACACAATGGTGCTCTGACGCGTTTGTGGTGTTGCATCTTAGATGTCCTATCTACTTCTGAGTTGTTCTCTAGTGACGTTAGTGTGGTTGTTCATGGCTTGCAATTTGGATTCGCGATATGTGTGGATAGAGATGCGATTTAGTTCGCTCTTCTTCTTCAATGAAGGTGCAGATTGTTAGAACTCAAAGTATACTATGACTCAAATGGATTCTAGGAGTCAATTGATTTGTTCATGAAACAATGGAAGGATTATATGAGCCTTACATAACAAACATATAACCCACATTCTTATGGCAATAAAATAGGAACAAATAATGAAACTATCCTACTTGGAAATATATACTTTATTAACTAACACACACAACAATGAATTTGACTAACATTCCCTCCCTTAAGCTACATGCCTCAGATGAATTTTAGCTTACTTAAGTGGCTTTTACTACTCCAGGCATTAATCAATATCTTTCAAATTGGTCAAGCTTCAACAATTTTATCATTATTTCAAGTATTTGTTCGTCATAACTGAAGTAGCTTAGATGCATTACTTGGTCATTCACCAAGTCTTTCAAGAAGTGAAATCTTATTGCAATATGCTTGCTTCTCCCGTGGAAAGAAAGTTTTTGGATAATTGGATAGTAGAGTTGTTGTTCATAAGATCTCAATTTCTTTGTTCCCTTCCGATCCAAGGTGCTTTAAGATTCTTCTAAGCCATATAAATTGATAGGCGCAAAAGGTTGTTGTAATGTATTTGGCCTTAGTAGTGGATAGACTTACAACGTGGCATTTTTTTGAAGCCCATGAGATAACTCCAGGTCCCAGTATAAATACTGAACTAGAGGTGCTTCTTCTATCATCTAAATCTCCTGCATAATTGTTATCACTATAAGCGATGAGATCAATTTTACTTCCCCTTTTATATATTAGGTTGTGCTCAATGGTTCATCTTAGACATCTTAAGAGTCTTTTTGTTGCAACCCAATGTGAGTCCTTTGGATTAGTCATGAAACTACTAATCAAACTTACCTTGAACATCAAATTTGGTCGAGTTATTATTAAGTATATGAGACTTCCAATTGCTTGTTTAAATTTTGTAACATTTGTTGCATCACTATTGTCATCCTTTGATAGCATGGTTCTTGGGATGATAGGATTTCTCATAGGATTATTGTCTATCATGTTGAATCTGGCTAAACCTTCACGAGCATATCTTCTTTGACAAATGCAAATTCTAACATCATTTTGTATGACTTCTACTCTAAGAAAGTACCTGATTTTACCCAAATTGTCATGTCAAACTCCAACTTCATTGAACTTTTGAATTCCTCACATATGATTCTACTATTTACAGTAAAAATTAAATCGTCAACATATAGGCTAACTATTAGAATATTACAATTATCCCTTGTAGGTGTGTTCACTAAAGCATCTTTTGAATTATTCCTTAGCAAAGTAGGCCTAAATTTTGTTATACCATGCTCTTGGTTCTTGTTTAAGCCCATACAATGCATTCTTTAACTTATATACTTGACCTTCTTTTCCTTTGTTAAAGAATCTTGCAGGTTGTTGAACGAATACTTCTTATTGGAGTTCACAAAGTAGAAGGCGCATTTTACATCAAGTTGAAATACTTCCCATGCCCCTTAAGCTGACGAGGCCAACCGTGCCTTCATAATGTCAGTCTAGTAACTAGTGCAAACATCTCTATATAGTCTACTCCATATCTTTGTGCATATCCTTTGGCGCCTAATTTGGCCTTATAATTTTTTTTATATTGCCACTTTCATTGAATTTGGTATTGAAAATCCATTTAACTCTGATGGGTGTAACTCGTTTTGGAGGATCAACAAGTTCCCAAGTATCGTTCTTTTTGATTGTCTGCATCTCCATGTTCATTGCTTTTTTCCACTTCATACTTTTACCTTGTTTGAATACTACATCTCTACTCACAATGACTTTCTTTATGATATGATGAAATAGTTTGTAGGACTTAGATTCATCACTTTTGGCTTTGGGACATCGGTGTGAGCTACACATTCAAGTATTCAAAAGTGGTCAACTCATAGCTTTACCCTACTCCATATTTTCTTCTGGGGTCATTGATCTATTGTAGAGGTTGGACTTTTATTTTGGATGTGTACACATCTTCGAACCGCCTCAGGCCAGAAAGGTTTTAGAATTTGCTTCTCATGTAACAAAACCCGTAGTACATTATGATGGTTCAATTTGTGCGTTTGCTAACTCCGTTCTGTTGAGGAGTGTAGGCAGCCGTCAATTTCCTAGAGATTCCTTGATTGGTACAAAATTCTACAAACTCGCTGGAGGTGAATTCACAACCTCTATATGCTCTTGAATAAGTAATGTAGGTACAAACTTCCTTTTCAACATAGGCTTTGAAGCTTTTGAAAATAGTGAAGGCCTTAGATTTTTTTGGTGCAAAAATTAAATCCAAGCTTTGCATGAATAATCATTAATAAAGCTTAAAACGTACCTTTTGTTGCTATGTGAAGATGGTGTGATGGGATTATAGATGTTGGCATGAATTAACTAAAAATTCCATAAGCTTTGCTTTGGTATTGAATCTTTTTGTTGTTTTCTAATGAGACACGTAGTGCAAATTGTTTTGGGATACTTCAGATAGGGTAACCCAAAGACCATGTGTTTGCTTGCTAGTGTGTTAAGCCCTTTGTAGTTGTGTCGTCCATAGTGCTTATGCCATAATTGAGTTTCTTTTTCCGAACCGTCTCCAGCTTGGAGGCATGTGAGGTGTTGTGATGCTACACGTGCTATTTTAAATTAGAACAACTAAACCTTTCTCTTGGACTTGTCCTAGGCTTAACAGATTGGTCTTTAGCTTAGGGACAAAGTATATGTCTGATATCATGAGGAAAATGCCATTGATTTGCACCCGAATGCTTCCTTTTGCGACAATAACCATTGAAGTGTCATTTCCAAGCTTTACAATTTTCAAAATTCTTCTTCTATGTCTACAAACCATAGTTTGTTTCCAGTCATATGATTACTACAACCAGAGTCCAAGTACCAAGCTTCTTCCTTTATACAGTTCGTGGTGACTCTTCATAAGCCACCAATAAAAGCTCTTTTGCTTCCTTAAGAGTTGAAAAATGAGCCTTCTCCAATTTAGGTCACAAGTACTGAAAGTTGCCTAGCTTATGGCACTTAAAGCACTTGGTGAGCGCTTTATTTACAAGTTGTCTTCCTCTTCCTCTACTACGACCTTGACTGGCTCTACCTAATCTGTCATCATTGGTGATTTTCAACACTTGTTCGTCTATCTAAAATTATGCATCCTTTTCTCACGAGCTGTCACCAACCATGAAACCCTTCTTCATGATCCTTATTGTCGCCAACCATTTTAGCTGCACATATAGGGTTCAAATCAAGAGCTTCACCACAGTTCCTCCTACGAACCAATGTTGCGGGTCTTTGTCTTGTACCATCTATATTGTTTTCAATATGGGTAGAACCTACACCTCTTGCACTACCCATTTCTCTTTATGGAAATCATCATATCAAAATCATCACATCAAAAATCATCACAACAACAATAGACAACTACATCTTTAAAGAACTACACCAAACCCAACCAATAGAAACATAGTAAACACAAAATAAAAAACTCCAATACATACCAGACTGCCCAATTCGAAAGTCATTACTAGATCTAGGGACCTATTCTAGATTGGCTAGTCTGGGAAAAATGTACTAGATTGAGCTATTCGAAAAAGATACCCGGATGTGGTAATGACTTTTCAATTAGGTAGTCTCGTATGTACTTAACTTTTCTTCCTTTTTCCTCTCTCCATTTTTCTCCTTGTTGGCACCCTGTTCTCTTGAAATCCAACAATCACAAACATAAAATGACATACCTAGTCTTTTGCATGAACCAAAACAAGTTGTAGAGGGAGAGAAATTGATGGAGATACGCGATGAAGGTGTGACCTACTCTTCTCTTTGTGGTGGAAGTGGAGCTTGGAGGTCTAGTGGTGTAGAGAAGGGGGACAACCCCCAAACACCATCGTGTGAGAATTTGATGGAGGTCCACGATTTTTTTTTTGTTAAAAAGAAAAGTGGAGATAAGGTGCAGGCAACAACATGGTGAAGAGAGGTGAAGATGAGAGATAAAACCAATTAGGATTTTGTACACATAGAGGGGTAAACCTGGGATTATGAAAATTTGAGAGGTAAAAGCGGGATTAAGACAGTTAGGGGGTAGGAAGAAAAAATGGGGGAGTAGAAACAAATGGCTTTCATCCAAATCTAACCTAACATGAATTGAAATATGTTTCACTTACAATTGGATTAAGGGTGCTTCATTTTGTTCTGCATCCAATATATTCCACTTGCACCTTTGTAGTGGGCATGTAAAATATCAAAATGTCCTTAAACATAAATATGTTTTTTGTTGCTCACTTGTGCTTAGAGTTGTTAATTTGGTCAAACCCACAGAACTTGGCCCTGACCCACGTGGGCTAGACCAAAAAATCCCATAAGGCCAAAAAAGGCTCACATTAAAAAAGTCCACAAGACCAAAATACCCACAAAAGTCCTGTGGGTCAAGACCGACCCATGGTTTCTCTTTTTAAACATGAAAATATATTACTTTTTAAATATATTGTTTAACTTTCGGTTGGGGCCTGCTTGTCTCGACTTTCAACCAAATTGCCCAAAATTGACCTTCAGCTTGGGCAAGCTCATCTCGACCTTCGATCTAGGTCAACCCCTCTCGAACTTCAGCATGGGTCGGCTCGGGTCGTCTTAACCTTAGGCACAGTCCTAGCCGTCTCAACCTCCAACTTGGGTTGGCTTGTATTTACCTTCAGTCTATGTCGTCCCGTCTCAACGTTTGGACAAGACCGTCCTGTCTCAACTTTCGGCCTAGGTCGGGATGCCTTGACTTCTAACTTGGGTTGGTCAGTCTTGACCTTTGATTCCCAGGCTGACCCATCTTAGCTTTTGACCTAGGATGGCTAGTCTCAACCTTCGGTTCGATCCGGTCCACCTCAGTCTTTGGCTTGATCTTTGACTCAGACTCAAAGTATTATTTCAGGAGCCCTAACCGTAACCCACTCTAAATGTGGCTTTTGGAGTTGTGCCTTTTTATGGGCCTCCTCATTTGGGAGCCCCTAAAAGGAGATTTAGTGAAAAATGGGTTAGGGTTGGCCCATGGGCCATTAACCAAATTGACACCTCTATCTGTGGTTATGATAGAATAAAAGTCTTGAATGTTCATGTCATTTTGCTTTAGTGTACAAATATCTGTCTTAAGTTGATATTGTTTGAAAAAATTAGACTGTGTATACAATCGAGATAAGTGATAGCATACCTCCTTTGTAGTATCATATTTTTCCAATTGAGTGTCAATCGAGTGTGTGACAGAATTGTTGACCCAAGTGATAATTTTAGAATTATCAATTTCCTATACATCTAAAGCAGTAGCATAATCATTAGCTTTGGTGTTAATCGGTTTTGCCTTAACACCTGAAATATAACCCCACATGGACTTTCCACGAAGAAACTTTTTCATAACATAACTCTAATAGGAATAATTTTTACCATCCAATTGCACACTAATAGATTGAACAAAAACATCCTTACAAGTCGTCATAGCAAATCAAATACAAAACAAAAATGCCAACCACACAGTGAAAGCAATGAACAAAACATAATACAAACTCAATATTAGATTATTGCAAATACCTTAAAATGGCATAACAAACATGGTGCAAAACCTCCAAAAACTCCTTAAAGCAAAAAACAAAATTGTGATATGGTGAAACTTGAAAAATTGCGAAAAAGACTTATGGTTTAGGGTTTATGACTTAGGGTTTTGGAAAGAGAAACTATTGCAAGAATCTCTTCTCAAACATAAAATTTGGAAAGAGACTTAGGGCTTAGGAAGGAGATTGTGTAGTATTGATTGTGTATAAAATGTTACAAGAAGTATGTTATATATACACACAAAGCTAATCTTAAAATCTACAAATAAATGAGCCTAAAACATCCATCTATACTAATCGTTTATGCATTACAAAGCCTAAAATATTTAAAGATTACAATCTTTAAAGACGAATGACAAAAGCGAA
>Ga0099823_1009039_pt1 | contig 10118 bp, 3 predicted proteins | sample CowpearedBW_FD_76831 | JGI IMG/M metagenome (GOLD analysis project Ga0099823, IMG submission 76831) | Root nodule microbial communities of legume samples collected from California, USA - Cow pea red BW | ecosystem: Host-associated > Plants > Roots > Nodule | place: USA: California | collected...
CGCCTTTTCCTCGCGGCGGGAATGTACGCTGTAATGACGTGAATCGCTACGTTCGCGGCAATAAATCGGCTTACGTTGTTCCAAATCGCAAATAATACTATACATGTCTCTCTTTTGGCTTCAAAACTACACAATGTTTTTCAATTAATTGATATTTTGTTTTAATTCAGATCTTTTAATGAATGATAATGTTTATCACGGAAATGAACTTAATGGTGTGAAGATTAAATGAGATAGGTAGCATGAATTATTAAAATGCGAGTTATATATTATGTTATTTTTTGAAATAAATTCTCAAAATGCGTCTATATTTTGTGTTGTGTGAAGTGTATTTTTATTATAGATTTAGTATAGTCTTATTTGTGTTGTGTGAGGTGTATATTTATAAATAGGTCTCGTATACTTTCTATTTTTTATTTTTTTTATTTTTTTGATAAATTTTGACGTGAGAACAAATGATTGATGATATTTGAAATTTGAGTATAAATAAGTGGTCAAAGTTTATATTAATATCTAACATCAATTTATTTGAAAATAAATTCTCAAAGAATTGTAAAATTTTGAATTTCAAATGGGTCTCCTCATATTTTTCCTTTTTAGTTTTGGAAAATTTTAATTAATAATAAGAGTATATTAAAAAATAATTAAAACGCCTTCTTTCAAAATTATTAAATGGGTAATTTATAACGGTAGGCTGTGACCTAGTGGGGCGTGATCAGAAAAAATAAAAAAATGTTATAAAATGTGGGTTTAATTAATATTTTTGACTTTATAGAATAAGCATGCTTTAATTTCAGTTTTTGTAATTTTTGTAATCTCTTTAAAATTGATATTTGCTGTGTAATCTTTATAAAATGTGTGAATCTTTGTTTTCATTTCTATAAAGTATTTATTACTTTTATTATTTAAATTTTGAAATCAATATGATCGATTCATAACATTCATATTTTAAAATTATTTATTGACATTGTCTCAAAATAATAACACTAGTTAACAGTTTTTATAATTGTTAGACTTGATTTCTAGTTTAAGACAAATAGTTAATAAATATTATATAGCAATAAAAATAAAAACAATAATTTTAACTTAATAAAAAAGCTACAAAGTATAAAGACTAACCAAGAATCTGGACTTTTAAATTGAAACAAACTTTTTTAATTTTTTTTATTTAACCATTTTTTTTAAAGTTAACTACTTTCTAAATAAAAAATTATTTACAAAATAAATAAAAATGATTTACAATAAAATTATACAAATTATTTATAGTCAATTTTATAATATAATAATAACAACAACAATACCTTTATTATTTTTTATTATCATAAGATTTTCACTAGTCTAATTAAAAAAAATTAAACTACATTAACTAAAAAAGTATAAAAAATGTAAGTACGTAACAGGTAAAAAAGAAATTAATAAAAACTCAATTAAGAATAAAAAAATTATTAAAAACTAAAACTTAATTAAGTTTTTTTTATATACAAATCTAAATATATAAACTTAATACTCGTGTAATAGTTTACGAAAATTTGAGTTACTTAAATAATCTGATTTTGAAATAATTAAAATTAATATTTATAATCATGTCTATTCGAACATCATTAAAAGATACTTAATATTATTATTTAATGATATAATTAATCTCATTCAAGTAGTAGTAACATGTAATAACGTTAAAACTTTTATTAAGGATTATATGAAATATATTATTTAATGATACATGTTTATCTTAGAATAACGTTTTTTTATTTTATTATGATTTTTTTGCCAGTATATTAGATTAAAGATTTAAGTTTATTTCTCATTTTATGATTATATTGATTCAAATAAATTTTTTGTATGCACTAAAACAATTAAAAATAACTTCTTATTATATGAATGAGATTGTCACTTAAGTGGTATACAAAAATAACAAAATCTACAAATATTAAATTTAAAGATTTTATGTTAGAAACAATATTAAATCTTTTAGGGTTAAATATGTTTTCAATCTCATCTTCAGTGAAAATTGAGATCAGTCATCCTTCGACACTTTAGTCTAATTTAATTTCTCAATTTTAGAAATGTGTAGATTTAGTCTTTTTAATAAAATTTTATTAAATTAAGTTTATTTGATGTTTCATATGTGTTTATGATAGTATTTGAGTTATTTACACTGTTTGACAAATCTTTGTCCGTTTCAACCTTAGCTGAGAAATACATTTAAATCGTCAAATAAACTTAATAAAATTTGATTAAAATAACTAAATTCATATATTTCTAAAATTAAAAGATTTAAATAGATCAAAATTTTAAAAAGAGACTAAATTCAATTACCGAAACATTTAATCTAATATTTAAATTAAGAACTCAGAAAAAATTTCACCATAATTACGGTCAATAAAGATGGATCGAAGTAAACAGATAAAATAAATGACATGAGAAATTCAACATGGAGAGATATGAAAGTTAGGATAAAGGAGCGGGCACTGACGCACCGTGATTGGCGTAACAATCACACTTCTTAAGACCACTGCTGCTGCTTTAACTGTTATACATACATACAAATGTAACATAAAAAAGATATTACAAAAAGTTATTAGGTTTAAACGGTTACAACAACAACAACACACTTTTGTGTTTGGTACACAAACATGTTATCTTACCACACAATGAACCATTCATAGAACAACAACAGTGCCACAACAGTGTTTGGTTTTGATAAACATGAAAATTGAATTAATGAGTTAAAAAATAAAAATAAAAGATAATTAATGAGAAGAACGTTGTATCGAAAGTAAACAAAATAGTTCAGAGGAAATGATAAGGTACCCGTGATAGGAAAGAAAGAGGGGTCTCATTCATTCTGAGAGCGTTGTTATGCATGCAGCGAACACAAATAACTAGTAAGCAGTGTGCCGAATCAGAAACAACCCTAACGACAATTTTAAATGTGTACAAATAAATTTGACGCTTTATTCCACCAATTTTGTCGGTAATTGCAGGTTTCTCGATTCACAATGTTGTCTCATTGGTTCTTCTAATATTCATCGCTCCGAGGAGATGAACCTTCTGGCTACTGCTATCAAAACACAACAACAGCATCATGTGATCGCATCTTAATTCATTAACTCACCAAAGTTCCCATTTCAGGATTAGTTATCTTAATTAGATATCTTAATATCTTCATCATGTTATTAAGTGATGATTACAAATCTTAAACAAATTGCAAGTTTTTAAACCCATTTGGTTCTTCTGTGCTTGGTATTCAATTTCTCTGGTGAAAATATGTTAAGGCTTTGAGTTAAGAACTGAGTTTTCAGTGGAGAATTAAAAGAAGATTTTAAGTGTAGTATATAGTTGTATACATAAATAGTTTTGAGAATAAGTTTGTATTTAAAAGTGATCATTATTGTATTTTGTGTATGTTAAAGTAGGACATATTAGTAAGTTTTTTCATAATAATTTTTTTTTTACAAGTATGAATAAAATAGACTTATACATGTTAATATGAATTAATTTTATCTTAAAATAATTATATAAATTAAAAGTTATATAGAATTATATGATTGGGTGCACACCGATGTATGTATAAATAAGGATAAAAAAACTGGTAACTGATAACAAATTAGTATGTATATCATTATTATTTAATTTAATTATGTAATTTTATTTTATTAAATGTATATTTAACTGGTATAATTAATAAATTTTGATTTTAGTCTTTGTAAATGTTTTTATTTGTTTTCTTATTGTTATGCAATTTAAAATTAATATTTTCAATTCTTAAAAAATGTGTGACTAATAGTTTCAGTTCCTATAACATAATTCTCTTCGATTTTAATTCTTTTAAAATCTAAAATTATACTTTAAGTTCCTGATATTTACTATAAAATAACTTTATGTGTCTTAAAATTAAAACAAAATGGATGGATTTGTGCACCATATATTGTAAAACTTTTAAACAATTATGATAATTTATAATTTTTAAGAAATAAAAATAAATAAAAGTTATGAGATAAGAAAAAATCACTTGTATTCTAACCTTCTCACCAATTATTATTTTTAAACATTTCAATAATTTAATATTCAATGAACAAATAATTTAATTATATGAATTTATACAAATTAAAAATTAACATATTCTAAATTTGAAAGTTAATAAGAGTTACTTTTAAATTGTTAAATTAATTTGAATAAGTAATTTTGACACTTACCAATTAAATAATTAAATACGATTGTTAAATTAATTTGAATAAGTAATTTTGACACTTACCAATTAAATAATTAAATATGAGTGATGTTTTGATTTGATCTATATGACTAATTTAATTGAGTAATTAAAATAATTAGTTGTTCAAAATTATATTTGACCTTTTAAATATCTATGTTAACGTGATTGTTTAATTATTGAACATGTTAATTGACATTTTATCTTTTTTTTGACATCTTTATAAAAGATATCATAATACAACAATGTTCAAAATTATATTTAACATGTTCAAAATTATCTATTACATTTCATAATGTCGTTTCATTAAATTGATAGATTTTTTGAAAGGAAATTATCAAGGAGATACAACACCAATAAAATGAGTTCACAACACCACCTCCAATACAAATCCGTAAGTTAGTGGATTTATCAGTCTTTTTTTGTGTGCTCAACTTTTTTATCTCTATAAAATGAAACTTAGACTCACTTATATTTTCAACAATCTCTCTTTCAAATTTGAGTCCCTACACACTAATACTTTCCCCTTGAGCATAAACATTTCAAACCACGAGTACCCTTACCACTATTGTAGTTCATCATAATAGGACACACTTGTCTGATCTATTAAAAAGACTTTCTATACAATGATTTACTTGAGTCAGTCACCAAGACGAACATTCGTCTTTGATACGTGTTGAGTTGGATCGCAATTATATGCATATAAAATTTTAAACTAGTCAAAACCATTTTATTTCACTTAACCTAAATCGAGATGGGTCTTTTATGTCAATCGAAAGTGTACAATTTGTCAACCTTAAGGGAGAGTAAAAGAAGAAAATGTTATTTTTGAAGCCTATTTAGAAGAGAGAAATCCTGTTGCCATTTCAATAAAATTACAATTTTTGCACTTTGTTGATAATTGGATTGGGATAAAATTTGGACAACAGATTCACGACCTATGGTTCTTCATTTTAACCTAAAGTTTGCGGTTAGAAAAATTAGTTTTGTATTTTTGTTTTATTTTTTGTTTATCTTTCTTCATTCTTCATATTTGAAAATATTGTTAGTTTGATATATTAACTAACTGTGAATGTTAACCTTAGAAAGACTGTCAAAATGATTTGATGAATCGAATACATATAAATTTAAAGCAAAGAACATAAAGTTTGAAGAATTCATCTTGAGTTGTACCATTACTTTATGTTGATGTATGAAGATGTAAGCTGTTTAAATTTTTTATAGAATGTTTTATTGAAATCATAATTGATAAATAAGTATATTTCAATAAACTAGAGGTATAATTAAATTTGTTAAAATATTTTATAATAATATTTTAACTAGTTGATTTTACTTTAAATTTGTCCAAATAACTTATGGTTTCATTTCTCGTCAATATTTTAGTATGTTAAAACTAGTTTTTACTTGGCTAGAATGTTCAAAGCTTATGGAATATGTATACTCTCAACAATTTAATCCATTAAAATAACTATCAATTAGCCAATTTCATAAATTAAGTGAAACCAATTGATTGATTGTTTATTATTATTAATTAATTAAACTAATCAAATAATAGATCTATAAAACAACACTCAACTCATATGAGCAGATAGAATTTTGAAAATATGTTTTGTAAAACTTGTTGGAGCTAGATTGAGTGTTATTGAGAAGATCTTCATCAGATTTCTGGAAATTGAGTTCAATAAAATATCACTTGATATGTCTAGTAGTGTGCAATAGGGTTTTGTTCTTTAACTCTGTCTCGTTAGTTCTTGATAATCTGGTAGATTGTTAGTAGTGTGCAATGGGCTTTGCATGTTTGTGTAGATTTTTTGTAAGGTTCAATAAGTGTGATTGTCATATTTGGTCTTTATTGTATAATAACTTTGTAATATCATTATTTAGTGGAACACTTATCTCAGATTACAAAGTAGATTAGATGTAGCTATTAAAAAGTTAACCGGTATAAATTTATTATAATTGGACTTTAATTTCATCTTAACGACTTTCTCAAAAACATATTTTGAACTTGACAATCAACAGTTTTGTTAAGAATGTTAATATGATATATCTGTGATATTTAGTTTTACTAAGTTTTGGTATATTGTTCAAATTATTAACCAACTAAAATGAATTTCAATTGACTAAATTAGTGACATGTTTACCTTTAATTTCATTTACTTGGTCAGAAACGAAAACATAAATATTGTTTTCGAAAATTCCTTTTTAGAAACAAAAAATTTTGATTGAGTTTAATTCACCCACCTCTTGAACTTGCTGATATGTTTTCAATTGTAAGCATTTATTTATGTTTTTGATTTGATTCTTTTGTATTCATATTTGATTTATATCTATAATTTTTTACTTCTTGATCACATCGGTAGAGTTTTCTTTTTTTTATGTTAAAAATATTAGTGTTCTTTTTTGTAATTATTGCTTCCATTTTTTATTGTTGTTGCTCCTCATAAACTCTTGCAAGTTTTGAAAAAAAAAATTGTTTCATATTTTGATATTTTTCGTGGTATTGTTTTTTCTCTATCACAAAGATATACATGTATATAGACGTTCCATATAACAAAACATATTTATCAAAAATATTTATTGATGCCTTTAGAAAAATATGTATTAAGCAAATTTTATTAGAGATTAACACTTTCCTCTTTGTAGTATTTCAGATTTTAACTTCATATATAGTAAAAATTTAATGCCTTCAACACCCAAAACTCGTGACCTTAACTCGTGACCTTAATTTAATTGCGTAAGAGTATGAAACAATAAACTCACTTGGAAAAATCACACGACAAATTTGCTTGTCGTGCTGTTTAATTTTAATGTCAATGAGAAAAAAATGGTTATTTTTTTCAATGTGTTTCATTGCAACAATTAGAGGTGTCAATTTGACCAATGACTCATGGGCTAGCTTTGGCCACCCTTCATTAAGTTCCCTTTTAAGAACCCCAAATGAGGGGGCAAAAAAAAAAACTCAAGCCCCTAAAGCCCCCTCTTAAGTGGGTTAGGATCATGGATAAGATGGGTTTGACCCCCCTCTAAAAATAATACTTTGAGTTTGGGTCAAAGTTCAAGCAAAAATCATCTTGGGCCGATTAGGACCAAAAGTCAAGACTGACCTGGTCAGGTTGGGCCGAACCAATGACCAATACAGGTTAGCCCGGGTCGACGCCTGAGACCAGACAGATCGGACCGAACCGCAGGCTGGGATGAGTCAGACCAAGTCGGGTCAACGAGTGAGACAAGTTGGGTCGCCCTAGGCCGATGATCGAGACGAGCCAATGGCCAAGAAGGGCCGATGGCTGAGACAGGCGATCTCGTGTCAGCAGCGTGGGCCGAACACCGAGATGAGACGACTCAGACTAACACAAACTCACAACAAAGATCGACCGGCTTAGGCTGACGGCAGAGACGAATCAACCTGGGCCAATGACCGAGAGGGGTTGACCAAGGTTGACGACCCATACTGGTCGACCAAGGCCCACCACCAAGATGGCCTAGCTAGGGCGCATAGTCCGGATAGGCTGGCACGAGCCCACTGTCGAGACGAGCTTGCACGAGTCATTTGTCCAAAGGGGTGGGTCAAGCCAGCCTAGGCTGACGGTTGAGACGAACAACCGCAACTAACAGTCGAGATGGGTTGGCTTGGGCCGATGGCAGAGACTAGTCATCCTATGTCGAGGGTCGAGACGAGTCATCCCATGTTGATGAAAAATCTTTGATCTGTTTCAATAAAATTTAATAAAAAGGACTACATTGCATCAATTTTTCAAAAATTATGTCCAAATTGAAACTTAAAAAAATTGGAAGACCAATTTAACATTTTTGGACAAAAACAATGACCAAAAGAATAATTAAATCTAAAAAGACTTAATTGGTTGACAAATTAGAGACAAAATGATAAAAATAACAACTCAAATATAGAATTAAATGATAGACGAATAAACTAAATATTTGAGTACTCATTAGAATAATTATTTTTAATAAAAGGCTAAATTTGAAATACCTAAATTTATAAAGTATTTAAAGTTTAATTAAATCAAAAATTAAAATTAATAAATAACTCCTTAATTTGTGCTTGATTTTTATATAAGACGCTTCAATGTATAAAATATCTGGTGGTCATTTGGTGGTTTAGCATGATTTTTTTAATTTTTTTATCTTGCACAAATCTTGGCCCAAACTAGATGGAATATTATATATTTTTTTCTTAAAAAAACATTATAACATTTTTATTACAAGAAGACTGCAATACCTCTCTTGAGAAAACTTAGTGTATTTGAAGAGCTCACTATGGATGGATAAGAACCAACAATAGTTTAACGGCTATACTATGCAATAACAGCTCGATATGTGCATGCTTATTTAAATACAAGAGTGTTCTCCTTCTATTAGAGCTATCAAAACAGGTAACTTGATCTGATCCGGTTTAATCTATTACGGGTTGATGATTTAGTGAGTTAATCTAATTTGTCTCACTTTTTAGCGAGCCAAAAAATACGAATCCGGCCTGGTCCACCACAGGTTGACGGGTTAAACGGATCGGCTCACATATTCACTTAATTAAAAAAATACAATTTTTTTATTTATTTATCAGTCAAAACTAAATTATAATTATAATTAAAATCTAAATAAACTCTAATACAATCCAAATACAAACCAAAATAAAAAAACACAAATTATTTATGTGTTGGCTAAAAAAAAACCTAACATGACCCAAATGTAAAATCCAACTTAATAAAAAACACTTGTGTGACCCTTTTATCTGCGGGTTGGCTCACCAACCCGGCTACCAATCCGGCTCACCACGGAATTAACCCGGATGAGACAGGTCAAAAATCAACCCGTATTAAAATTTTTAAAAAAATTTCAACCCAACTCGACTCGAATCCATGGTGAGCCGGATTGGCTCGCGGATTCCAACATATTTTAAGAGCTCTACCCGGTATAAAAATCATAATTATATATCATCATTAAATCATACTTGAACAGTTAATATTAATAAGAAATCATGATTTGTAATTAATTTTTTACATATTAATTCATTTGTAATCTTAATAATCCATATACAGTTGTACTAACGAAGATATAAAAGTTTAAAAAAATGTGTATTTGAAAATGTGAAAAACACAGGTTTTAGAAACAAAAATAGTTAATTAAGTAAATAAGTTGTGCATAAAAAATATTCTTAAATTAGCCTAAAGGAATAGTGTTATACAAAATCGAAACTTAGAATATAATATAAACATAAATTTCAATAATCTATATCTATATATAAACATACAACTTTTTTTTATATCTTTTTTGTTTTTTTAATTTTATTCTCTTAATAAATCTTTTTCAAAATTTAAAAAATTATTCACAATAAAAAAAACATTTTTTTAATCATTATAGTAACTAATTTTCTAAATTCAAATAATTACTTATTATAAAATAACTATTTACTCCTTTATCATTTTAGTAACTACTTTTTCATATTTAAATAATTATTCATAATATTTTTTACACAAAATTACTTATAATATTTTTTATTTCAATAATTAAAATTTATTTTATCTATAGTTATATCTATAACTATGTACAACCTTTTTTTCAATTTTATTCTTTTAATTACTATTTTTAAAATTTTAAATAATTTATATATATTTTAAAAATAGTACACACGATAATATGTGTTTATGTGGTAGAAATAAAAAGGTTACAAATAAAAAGGTTACATTCTTTTATATTTCTAATGACTACAAATGTAAGATTCAAATTCGATGTTTTAAATAACTTAAATTCCTTCATAAATAATAAGTAAATTAAAATACATTTTGAAAATACTCAAAAAATATTGTTACTAATTAATATATACCTTCACCAATATATATATATATATATATATATATATATATATATATATATATATATATATATA
>Ga0099823_1009040_pt1 | contig 10117 bp, 4 predicted proteins | sample CowpearedBW_FD_76831 | JGI IMG/M metagenome (GOLD analysis project Ga0099823, IMG submission 76831) | Root nodule microbial communities of legume samples collected from California, USA - Cow pea red BW | ecosystem: Host-associated > Plants > Roots > Nodule | place: USA: California | collected...
AACAACTATATATATTTGTGAAAAAAAAAAAGAAATCTTGATTTTAAAACACATGTTTTACTTTAGCTTTTACATAAAACTAAATTAATTTTTTTATCTTTTCTATCTGTATAAGGTCTTATTTCATTTTTGTTTTGAGAGTTGCGGTTGAAAGTTCTTTTATCTTTGAATGGAAACCTTAAATAGTATTTTTTACACATATTTTGATAAAGCATTATTATATTTTTAGTTTGTATTTTATACTTATTTATTTCTCTCTTTATGAGGAAAAAAAACTATTACAGAAAATTTGAAACATGAGTTTTGAGACAAAACTTATTTGTTCAACACACAAATATCTCTTCGTTAAAATGAATTACACTTTCAACAAGGATAATAGACTTTAATTAATCTTATTATATTACATTTATCAAAATTATTATGACGGGTCTTTCAAGAAAATGTATTTCAAAAATACAATACTGAGACCTGAGTCTAATTTATATAAGAAATTGTCACTACTATAATATAAAGTTTTAAAAACAATAAGTTTATGAATTTTTTTTTTATAAGATATTCAACTTTTCTATTTTATCTGATGTAAAATTTAAACTCATACTTAAATTTTTAATCATTTGTTTTGTAAAGATGAGTTATTTCACATTGGTTAAGTCTCCTTCTAAAAATATTTTCAGTTATGAATACCTTAATGATAAGGTAGTCCTTTTATATTATCGTTTTATGAAAAATTAAATATCTTTTTTAAGTTCCGGTCAGAAACACTTTTAATATAAAAAAAATTTGATTTTTCATCTATATTGTACTCGTCCAAAATCATTACCAAAATAAATCATCAACCTACTGTCACAAAATATTTTATAAAATAATAAAATAATGACACCTAAACGGGATAAAAACATTCTTCATAGAAAATAAGACATGAAAGTAATTAATCACTTAACTAAGAGCAAGTTTTTTTTATTCTCAGCAAGTACGATATCCTTGGGGCCATGCATGTGTCAGCCACATAAATAGTTGATTGATAAAAATGTTGATGACATAAAATCTGGTATGCTAAAGTTAAAATTGAAAGGAATGGCCTCCGATTTTTGATTTTATTTTCTCCAGAACTATCTTTATATCTTCCGATTACATGGCTATTTTTTTTTTCAAATGCCGAGTTGTTTTGGCCACATGCACTTTTGGTTATATTTTAAAAACGTTTGATTTAGGTTTACCAAATTCACAATTTACATCCTTTTAGTGTGACACATACTATTTTTTTTTAATGAAAACTAAAGTATCGAGTGTTGTTATAAACTTAAATACATTAATATTTAAAAGGTTAAATATGTTTCAGTTCCTAAACTTTGACACGAAATTAGAATTCGTCAAATCCAAAATTTTAATATAATTTAGTCCTTAAACTTAAAAAACGAATAAATATAATTTTTTTTATTCAATCATGTTAAATTTGTTTGACATATCAAACGTGATTCAGAATGACATTTGAGTTGTTTATATAATTTTAACAGGTTTCAGTTCAAATGTCAGTTTAGAACATCATTTTCTGACTTGTTAAATGATGTTTTAAGCTGACATTTAAACTGAAACTTGTCAAAATTATATAAATAACTCAAATGTTATTTTGGTATGTCAAAAAAATTTAACATAGTTAAATTAAAAAGACTATATCTATTTATTTTTAAAATTTAAGAACTAAAATGTATCAAAATTTGAGACAAAAATGAATTTTAATTTTACGTTCAAGTTTACATACTAAAAATATATTTAAACCATATTTAAACGTTTTCATGTATCATTTTCCATTTATAACATGAAATTTGCCTAATAGTACTATATTACACAAATTTCCATAGTAACATGATAATAAGAAGGTATTATTTCCAAAGTTAACACTTGGACATATGCATCCTTTGAAGCAAAGCAACCTTTGGCTAGGACTAAGAACAAACATCCACCTTGTACACTTTTTGCAAGAAACGCATATAAAGCTTTCGGTGTCACACACCTTCTTCTTCAACATCGATCCACTCAGAAATTTCTTGATAGAACTTGGGAAGTGGGACTACAAACTCAAAAATTCATAAACAAATAGTCTCATGCACCGCCATAGCCATATTTCCAATGAAAATTCTTTAACTTTACGAAGTTGGCGATTCCGATTTCAGTAATCAAAAGTGACGACGAGACCTTAAACTTCGAAGAAGCCAGCTACATACATATATATATATATATGATTTCGCCATTCTTGACCTTTTCTTTAATTCCGCGTGATTCATATCACTCATTATGGTCTACTTTTCATGCAACTACACTTTTATATTACTTATAAGCCAGTGCCCTCTAGCTATCACACACAAACACACACACACCAAATAAAGCTTACATACATATTCCAAAAACAAAACCAGAAAGAAAAGCGCGTTTATTCTCTTAGTGAAGGAAGAATTATTAAGTTGTTAAGGAGTGACCCTCGCCGACTACATAAAGTTTGAATATCAAGTTGTTAATTAGAAAAAACCCTAGGAAGAGAAAGAAAAAAGAGAGAGAGAGAATCAATAATTGGAGGAAGAAAAAGTGGAATTTAAATGTGACATAGTAACAGAAGAAAAGGGTTTGTGAAATATGGGGGGTCTCTCCCAAAGGGTGGTGTGAGAAGCTTAGGGATAAGAAATATAAAAACACATATCCCTATCATATCATGCATCAGATATGGGTGGCTGGCTAAAAAGAACATATATACATCTTTGGTGTGTAGCCATTTGGAGCATTGCTTCTTGGAGCATTATAGTATATAGTTATGAATGAAAGCAAATTTAATAATACAGAGAAGAGCTTTTGAGAAACGCCAAGGTCGAAGCTTACAATGTTTTCATGAAAAGGAGAGAGTCGTATGATGTTGAAGGGGTGATGCACATGCTTCTCAAATCATTTCTACTTTCTTCTCTCTGTCAACTCATTAAACACTTATTACTTCTTAATTAAACCTACTTTAACTTAATCAGATTATACACAGGACACCGAAAGTGACATTCTTGTAAAGTTTGGATGTAGAAATGCGTATTCGAAGCACATTAATTAAGAGATTCATGTGTCCTTTCAAGGGAAGTAGATGAGGGAGAAATTATACGTGCAAGTAGCCCATAGGGATAACTGCATTATGTCGTAAAAAGCTAATAGTCCAAAATCCAAACTGAAGAACTATCTAATCTGCACTCTACCATTGCTGGGTCTAGTGCTTGTTTCTTTTTAATCATTTTCTTCCTTTTCCCACCATCAAATTATCTATAATACTTTTCTGTACTTTTTTTTTCTTCTGTAAGATATATCACCAACCATATCTAATTTATTATATTAGAAAATAAATTTTAAACTACCGATTTGTGAATTAAGAATTATTTTTATTTATTTATATATTTTTAATTGATTTTATCTTTAATTAATACGGTGTTTCAATTTTAATCTTTTAAGTAAAAATTCAAACAGAAAACAAGATGTTGTAAAATAGTGCAGAATATGAAAGTGAAGAAAGAAAAGTTGGGGTTGGGATAGTGAGAGAGGCAATGGTTTAATGCATTCGGGTCCATTCTATTAACTCTCCTTGGCCTCTCATTCCTCCACCTGGCTCCACCTTCATCATTACATACTATAATCTCTATTTATCGTCATTTTTCTATAACAATGCTTTTATATACATATATGTTACCTTCCCCCTTTATTTTCTTATAGTTTATTTTTTACTTAAATAAATGTTTAATCCTTGGAAATTTTCCAACTTTGATATGAGTTTCAATATTTTTTTTTCTTATTTTGTTATTGGATATATAATTCTTTCTATTTTAGCTTTTACTGTTTATTGATATTACTTAAATGATAAGTTGAGTAAGGCTAAACATTTTTATGGTCTTTAATTTATTTATTTTTTTCATTTTAGTCATCCATAATTTTGTTTGGCTTTTATCTTTGCCATTTATTAACATTTTTTAAATCAACGGAAATAGTATAGTTTCTACTTAGTTAGGATTTGTATTACTTATTTCTTTTGGTCATGGTTATTTACTGGATTGACAGATAATTTTCTTTTCCAAATTCTTCATATGTTTTTATTTCACTGCAAAATGAAAAATGTTAAAAGAAATAAAAGATGCAAACATTTACTTAAGGAATTAGTATTGTTTGCATATCGCATTAATTGTTTTTCTTTAAACAAAATATTTGTCAAAATATTGAAATAAAAAAAATGTTAAAATTCATGAACGAAAAAAAAGAGGAAGTAAATACGTATAGTCTACCGAGTCATATTTTTTCTTAATTTTTTATCAGTGTTACATGAAGAAGATTATTGAAAATTGAACAATATATTAAATCATAGAAGTTCTTAATAATAAATTTAGGTATTTTTAGTTGAGTTTTTATTAATTTTTCTATTTTATTTTTTATTATTTATATTTTCTAAGTGAAGTGTTGCATCTTGCTTACTACTTTTATGTTGCGTTAAAAAAATATGCAATTTTATTATTAATATGAAATGATGTTGATAAAATGATTTAAATTTGTATTGTTTAAGCATGTTGAATAATGACATATTTCTCAACTTTTACACTATCGCCTACCGTAACTAAAAGATTATTTCATTACCACCATTGATAAGATATTAATTATTGTTATTTAACATATTTTCAATAAAAATTACTTATTATTTAATATTAATTATAATATTTTTATATTAACAATAAAATCTTACATTGTAAATATATATAAAAAAATAAATAAAACAACAATCGCATCATATAATTGATCAAATAATTTAATTAAAAACATAAAATATAAATAGTTAACATATAAAAAATTTAATAAAACCTTAATTAAAAACATCTAACACAAACTTAATTATACCTAGATAATATCTACAGGCGAAAGAGGTACAGAAATATTTACGCGTTATTTGCTGTATAACAACTTATTTTTTATTTTTTATTTATTTTGCTGATTCATTGAGCTTTCTTTCACTGTTGTGGACCCCAAGAATCAGATGGGGATGACATGTCATCATCATTGCCTCCTAATTCTCCTTCCATTATGTTTCAACATTTGCTTATTACCAAACACCCCTTCCCTTCCAAAATTAATTTTCTAAATCGACCTCTTCTATTTTCCAATTTTACCATTCACCCCTGCCAGGCCAATCAATAAACACCATCATCAGTTGCTACCTAACTTAATTTTCATACATCCAAAAGGAAAAGGAAGCCCCTGCGAGTGTGATGATGGAAGAATAAATTGCACATAATTATTTCCCAATCCTCGCTCAATTGTTTTAACAAAAAGGCCACATACTAGGATCTAATAAAATAATGGCACAGAATATAATGCTATAAAATATATAAAGTATTGACATACCCAAAACAAAACCAAGCTTCTAAAATACCCAAAACAACTGCCTTATCATGATTTGACAATCAAAAACGATATTTGCACATTCAAGAGTTTAACACCACAGTGATAACACTCGAATCATTAAAACTAAAAAATAAAATAAAAATAGTCTAAACTAAAATATGCCTTTTCGATTATTTTAAAATGACGTAATAATATTTTAATGAAGAAGAGAGAAGAAAGAGCATTAACTCCCTCACTCCATCACATGCACCTATCATGCCCAATCCCCTATTTAAGCTCTTCAATGCCTTCTCATTCTCCATTCATTCCAAAACTCACATTCTCGTTTCACTTCATATCTAAACCCAACTTCAACTTAACTTTCTCTGTTTCGACCTTCTTCAAACAATCAAAACCAAACCACTTTCACAACACAGCACAAAAATGGAGAACTTGTTTCGCCTAGTGGACCACGAAGACTTCTTCTCTCGTCGTTGCATTTGGGTGAACGGCCCTATAATCGTAGGGGCGGGTCCTTCAGGGCTTGCCACGGCAGCATGCCTTAGAGAACAAGGGGTGCCCTTCGTCATTCTGGAACGTGCAGATTGCATAGCCTCTCTGTGGCAGAAACGAACCTATGACAGACTCAAACTTCACCTTCCTAAGCAATTCTGTCAGCTCCCGAAGCTCCCTTTCCCTGAAGACTTCCCCGAATACCCCACAAAGAAACAGTTCATAGAGTACCTAGAGTCCTACGCCACCCACTTCCAGATCAACCCTCAGTTCAACGAGTGTGTTCAGTCCGCGAGATACGACGAGACCAGCGGATTGTGGCGGGTCAAGACCGTTTCCTCCACTGCCGCCACACGCAGCGAGGTCGAGTACATTTGCAGGTGGCTCGTGGTGGCCACCGGCGAGAATGCCGAGTGTGTGATGCCGGAGATTGAAGGCCTGAGTGACTTCAAAGGTGAGGTCATCCATGCCTGTGATTACAAGTCAGGGGAAAGCTTCAGGGGAAAAAAGGTCCTTGTTGTTGGCTGTGGAAATTCCGGCATGGAGCTCTCTCTTGATCTCTGCAACCACCATGCTTCTCCTTCCATGGTTGTTCGCAGCTCTGTGAGTTTAATTTTCATGCTAGCTTAGCTTCATCGGTATATAAAAGAACATGTTTTTGAGGATGGAATCTAACAGGGGTGCTCTGTTTTTTTTTGGATATAGGTTCACGTGTTGCCCAGAGAAGTATTTGGGAAATCAACGTTTGAATTTGCGGTTATGATGCTGCAATGGCTGCCCCTCTGGCTTGTTGACAAGCTTATCTTGATGCTGGCATGGTTTGTTCTGGGGAACGTGGAGAAGTTGGGGCTGAAAAGGCCTTCAACGGGTCCTCTGGAGCTGAAGAACACACAGGGGAAGACCCCGGTTTTGGATCTTGGTGCCTTGGCCAAGATTAGATCCGGTGAAATAAAAGTGGTGCCAGGAGTCAAGAGGTTCAATAATGGAGAAGCTGAGCTTGTCAATGGTGAAAAGCTTGATGTTGATGCAGTGGTGCTGGCAACTGGTTACCGCAGTAACGTTCCTTATTGGCTTCAGGTGAGAATATGTTCTAGATCTTTTTTGAAAAAATTGAAAAAAAAAAATGTTCTTTTTCTAATATTTTGATCCCAGAAGATTGTCAGTTCAGAAAGGCTTTTTGGGGCAACTTGGTTTTGTCCTTTTTTTAACTTTCTTTCGGGGCTGTTTTAGAAGCTTCTTTTTTGAGACATGAATTAATGTTGTTGGTGGTTTGTTATGTGCAGGAAGGTGAATTTTTCTCAAAGAATGGATACCCGAAGATGCCATTCCCTCATGGTTGGAAGGGAAATGCTGGACTTTACGCTGTGGGGTTCACAAAGAGAGGGCTCTCTGGTGCTTCTTCTGATGCTGTGAAAATCGCTCAAGATATTGGAAAAGTTTGGAAAAACGAGACTAAGCAAAAGAAACAGCGCACTACTGCATGTCACAGAAGATGCATTTCTCAGTTCTAAATGCCTAAAATAAAAAACCACATGACACCATGACATGACCACTAGCTAGTGCCGCTTTCTTTCTTTTTAGTCTCAGGAAATTTGTTCTTGTATAAACAAAATACAAAATAACAGTATCTTGTAAAAAGAACACACACCACAGACAGACACAGAGCCCTCTCCGATGACCAAGGTTTTTTATATGGTTGGTCGTTTTTTTTAAAAAAACTAAGGATGATGAGGCTTTTACTTGTTTCTCATTTTTCCTCTAATGTTCAAGTTGTTATGATATAAATAAACATGTAAAACACAAGTACATCACGTACTTGAATGCCGAATTAATTCCACTGCTGGAGTTTGAACTTTTGGAATCTCTCTTCTCTTCCCCTTTTGTGACAGTAAATTTTCCATTTTTAGGCAGAGAAGTTAATGCGATTGATTATTGAGTAGCGAAAGTTTTTCACTTTGATTGTCATGTATAGGCAACATGAGAATCGAATACACTGTTGGATACTACGTGAGCCTGCATTGGAGTTTAACAAGAAATAGTTTTTCTTACACAAAAAGTAACTCCAACATTTGATGAAAAAAGAGTTAGAAAAGGTGATTAACTGCTTCCTACTTTGAGGCCTTATCTTAGATTATGAGATCGTTTTGTTTCTATATTTGAACCGGATTGGAAGGAAATGAGTGATGATGTGTGAGGAAGGAAAGTGGTGAAAAAATTGTTTGTGTGTTGGATGAGTATTGCATTAAATGGTTCATGTGATGTAAGGTTTATTATCCTGTTCATCTGACACAATCGCAAATATAGATGTTGTAACTTTCATTGTCTTTTCTGAAAATAGCAGAGTTGCTATATCCTGCAATGGCCCACAGATTGAATGAATGCTTGTGATTGACAAGTCTCTGAGGCCGAAGATGGTTGCACTGCACTGCATAAATATTCCTTTTAAAATTGCTATATTGGGTTAATGGTGTTGCTGATATCATACAAATACTGCTACACTGCACATGCCTAAAGCCTAGTGCCACAACCATGTCATAAATCACACTGAAATGAAATCATTCTTCTACACCATAATTAATTGTTTTTCAATAATTTACCTGTTTGGAATGTAACAGGATCAGAAAGAACAAAATAGGTGTAATGTGAAAGAAAAATTTAGGTAATCGCAGAGCATTTAAATATAAGATATATTTTCTCATTCTAATAATACCCAATGTATTTTACTCTTTCCACTCTGTTTTTTATCATGAACAGCTTTATCTTTTAAGAAAAAAAGGATACAGTATCTCTGATTTTATTTTTCTATTCAGCCAATAAAAGTGGTGAGACAATATATATTTTTTTCATTTCTTTTCTCCTAACTAGACTTTTCAAAAAAACCATTTTAAATAAATAATAATAATAATAGTACATTGTAGTGAATGTAACATAACATCCTAAATAAGTTATATATAAATATTTGTTAACTATGCAATAAATATTTGTTAACTATGCAATATATATTTATAAGTTTTATCATCTTTAATCCTACTCTTACAAATTTAACAGAGAATATTTTTGGTTCACCAATTTTTTTTTTTTCAGAGATTACAGTCTTTAATTTAAGCAAAATTAGCTCCTCGAAGTTTTCTTCTACTTGAAAGTCTTAAATTCTCTGTTTTTTTTATTTAAAATATTTATAAATTGAATTATCGTATATTCAAGATTCGTCAATTAAATGGGAAAATTTAACCAAAAGTATGGTTAAATTTCACAGCTTGTGCTTGATCATTTTCTTTTAATGAATTTTTTGCTTACAAAAAAAAAAAAACTTAACCAAAAGTATAAAAAAAAATACCAAAACTTTCTGCTCAAACTCGAATCTCACATTCCATAATTCATTCGGTTTTCTCCATCAAATTATAAATAAATTTCTTACTTTTAATCCTTATTATTTCACATACTTGAATAGAAATTATATGAAATAAATTCCATGACTAAATTTGATACATAAATTTGGCAAACAAAAACTTGAATTAAGTCTAAAAACATTAACAAATGAATATTAATAAGTATATTTTTACATAAGTAATTAACGTGATAATTAAATGTACTGGTTTATAAAATCCCATTTAAAAGTGTTGAAATAATACCCTTGATAACTAGAAGTGAATACATGTGTAGCAAATAATAATGATAATAATTGTTAAAAGAAATAGTTATAGATTCCTTTTTGAGGATTAAAGTGTTGTTTGAGAAATAAGTTAATAATGGGCTAATAAGCAGAGTCCATCAACCTTCCAACCGCAAATAGACAACAATGGATCATCATCATCAATTATTTCTTACAGATAACAATTATTTTAACATTTTATGATCAAGACATTTTCCATACCACCTCTCTGCTCAATCATACTGCTAAAATAACAAATTAAACATAATATAAGTAAACCTTAATCATTTTTCTAATGTTAATCCTTCGTTTATATCCTGTATATCCACTAATTTAGAGTAAAAAAAACCTAAACTATAACGCACTTTTCTATTTGATTTGGATCAGCACAAAAAAAAAATTAGCATAATAATTATTTTTTTATCTCTATATTTATAACAATTATTCATTTTTTTTTTTATGTATACTAGACTTATTGTACTTTAATATTTTAAAAAAAAATCAATTTCATCTATATATATATATATATATATATATATATATATGAAAAGAATGTCAACTTGTCAATTA
>Ga0099823_1009048_pt1 | contig 10113 bp, 7 predicted proteins | sample CowpearedBW_FD_76831 | JGI IMG/M metagenome (GOLD analysis project Ga0099823, IMG submission 76831) | Root nodule microbial communities of legume samples collected from California, USA - Cow pea red BW | ecosystem: Host-associated > Plants > Roots > Nodule | place: USA: California | collected...
TATATATATATATATATATATATATATATATATATATATTATTTATATAATTTAGTTTTAAAAAGTTTTATTTAAATTTAAAAATCAAGTTTTCTTTCTCTTTTGTAATTTATTTTACTTCTTTATTTGATTTCTTTCTTTTCGGTACCTCCACCTCTTTTTCTGTTCTTCTTTCTATTCCAATTTTTATCATCAATCTTTTATTATTTTCAAAATCAAACGGCACCACAACCAAATTGAGGAGTTAAGGGACATTTTGGACCGAACAATTCTTTCTTCTGAGTAAGTTCATTTTTTACCTTTTTTTTTTCCGAAACAATATGTTTTCCTCTTGTATGTGGTTTTTTTACGCTCTAGGCATATCTTTATGATCATAAAATCATACTCTAATTGTTGATCAAACTCTCTTTGTGTAGATAGAGCTATTTTAGATTTTGAAGTTGTATAAGGGAAGAACAATATTAGGAATCTAATTTAAGATAAGGGAAGCTAATTATTTAGAAGGTGTTAATTTTCTTAAAATATTGAGTCTTGGTTTTGAGATTTAATTTGGGATATTCATAATTTTATCTTTTACTAAATAGGTGAAAGGTGACAAATTTATATTAGAAAAATTATGATAAAGAGTAGAAGAATTGATTCTTTTTACAAGAGGAATGTTTGTGATGAAGAAGAAACAAATGCATTTATGTCATCTAAACTTGAAAAACTTTACGATAATCCAAAAATTAAAGAAAATGAAAAACAACTCTATAAAGTTCCTAGAGTTACATATAATGAATTTGAAAATGCTTTAGAACGTGATCCGGGTAAACGTTCTCAAATTGGGCAATACCCACCAAATCAAATTGATGAGGTACGAATGACTTATCTAAAATGAGGTCCATATCAAATGGGTCTAGAAAATTATTTGTTGTCTAGTAAAGATGGTTATCTAAGAAGATTTTAATACACATGGTTTAACTTATTTCCTTCATGGTTAGAGTATTCAGCATTCGCCATTAAAAGATATTGCATATTGTTTACCGTGCTATCTTTTTAGTAAAAAACCAAGCCGACGACCTGACTCAAATGTTTTCATTGTTACATGTAATGGAGTTGATTTTCATTGAATTCTAATTGGCATTGAGTTGATTGTCATCAACATGTTTTATCTTTTTTTTAGTGTTTCTTTTATAGGTTTTAAAAGTTTTTATAGCAAGCACTATGATAATCTATATTGCAAGGGATATTACAACAAACTTCATTTCTGATTCAATTATTCAAATTTTTAAAAGTTACCTATAATAACTTTTACTTTTTTTAATATATGATTATTGATAATAAATTTTATGTTACACTTTCATATATATTATTATCACATTTTTTTTTTGGATTCTATTATCGTATGTGCTTGTTTTAAATAGAGAAAATAATGTGAGGAATTTTTTTTTTAATATAAAAAATATAATTTGCTCCCCTAAAATTTTGGTCCAAGTTTCGTCAGTCACTAGGTATATGGTGGTTTATTTATTTTATGGTGGTATATTTTTTCTTTTTTTTTTCATCATCTTCTGAAATTGTTTTTTAATTTTGTAATTTTTTTTATTTTGTTGTGTGTTTAAGCCTCATTAACGTGTGTTCCCATTTTTGTACTAAATTAATTGGAAAGAAAGAAAGCAATAAAGAGAGTAAAATGAGCATTGTGAATTTAAGGAGCTTTATTTGCTTACATTGTGAATTTAAGGACCTTTATTTGCTTTTCTTTTCCTGAAACTCCAAGCTATTCACATTCAAACACAATTCTAGAGAGATTTCAACCATTGCCATTTTCTGCAACAATTAATTTAATAGGTTGAATCACTCAAACGTGTGAAGCTTTAGTTTCCTTACATTCTCTTTCTTTTTAACTACAATTTCACAGAAAGGGTCAACTATTAATATTGCTTTATTCTTACTTTATTTATATATATCAAATTCTTTGAAATGAAATAACAACAAGTTATCTACGTGAAGAGATGATTGAAGTAATATTAGTTATTTAATTCTTTCATACTTACTAATGGGGATTTTAGTTTTCAATTTTTGTTCTTTATTTTTCCATTAGGTAGGTAAAGATGAGTCAAATTGTTTTCTAAAAGATGTAGATGTTTTGTTAGGATGCAATCTGGCCTTTAAAGTTAGGGTACAACAAATCAAGAGCTTCGCTTCAGTAATGAAAATTTCTACTGATCTTCAATTCATTGAACAAATTAAAAGTCTTCTTCACCTAAAAATGGGAAAAATTGATTTTAAATTACCTAATTTCATCCATATACAAGTTTACTACGATGAAGTGTTTTTTTATATCCCAATTGTAATTTGATACGAGTGGATCTTAATCATTGCAGATGAGTGAAAATGCAGATGGTGTCGTGATAAAGTAACTATGACTTAGGAATTGATACTGACATTCAATTGATAAGTATGTGTAATGAGATCTTTAGTTTGATTACATCTTTTATATCAAAAATGAGATGTAGTTTGCTAATTTGTTCTTATTTATTGCAGATAAGTTTGAGTGGCACTATAGACCACAATCCTCATATTGAGTTATGTTTCACACCTTGAAAACAATTATCACCAAACAATATCTTTGAATTGGATGGTTTGGAAGATATCCCTTAACATCAAAGACAGAAAAATATTAATAAGGAGAAGTTATAAACTTAGTAGAGTTTATTTTTTGGATACTTAATAATTGTGTTTTTCTTTTTATATTTGAGTGTATGTTTTTGTTGTAGTATCCCAAACTTGCAGACTTTAAGTTTGTTGCTGTGTAAATATGATATGACATATATTGATGTATATATACACTTTACAGGATGCTATTTTATCTTTATTTATGAATTTTATTTATGTGATCAACCCAAATAATGATTTTCATGTTAATAACGAGGCTTCCAAACCATAAAATTTTAAAAGTAATAGTGAATTCAAAAATGAATAATTTATTTAAGAAAATAATTAACTTACAAAATCCATAAATTAAAACTTTACATACACAGTTGATAACTTTACAAAATAATCATCTTATTTAGTCAGCGATCACATATATTATACAATAAAGTAATAATTATCAGATTTTGGGTTCAAATCTTTCCTATCCTTAATACTGTTATCATAAAAAAAAACTTTATACTTATTCACACTGTTTCCATCAATTATATTGAATCAAATCCAAAGAAAAAAAGAAAGATGAAATCTTTGTGTGGTTCAACCCAATGCAAAGTATGCACAAAACCTCTCATTTAATATTTTGAAAATGATATCTGAATATATCATAATTAATTTATTGTATTAAAAATAATCAAAGAATAAAAACTCTGATAACAAAATAAATGATTAATAATAATCTAATTTAATATGAAAGTATTTTAAACATAAATATATAATTAATTATTTTGCTGTATATGTTTTGAAGTAAGTATTTTAAATAATAAATTTAATTTCATAATATAATATTTACTATTTGAAAATTATAATAATAAAGTAAATGCAAAAGGAAGAAATACGATTTATTTTTATAATAAATGCCGATCATAAAAGTGGAATCCAAATTTCCAAAATATAAATAATTAAAACCAAGTTCACGCTCCGGTAAATATTTATTAAAGTTTAATAGGTTAATTCATATTCGCTTAATATTTTTTAGTTTATGTAACTTTTTGAAGAAGGTTTATACACTTTTCAAAACATTTTATTTTTTCACACTTACTTTTCATCTCTAGAAATCAATTATGTTGACAAAAATAAAAATAACTCAAGATACATAAGATAAAGATGATGGTTTGCTTCTTTTTTTTCTTTTCCACACACTTAAGATACATATTATAAAATTTTGAAATTCGAAATATATGATAATAAAGTTTGAATTTAAAATTCAAAAACATAAGAAACTATAATAATATGGTAACAAAGTTTGATTAATTGTTTGATTCATTTGTTTAATTTTGAATTAATTGATTTGGTATATATAACATCAATATTAATTAATTCTGACACTGACATGTTTCAAAAATGTAATCTCATTTCTCTATGTATATAGTGATTGAAAATGACAATTTCATAATTATTATTTTTTTTAATTTTAATGAATCTTGGAATGTTTTCAAAACGACATAATTTTGTAATGTTGAGAGTCCTCCAAAACAATAATTTCATAATTTAAGTCTTTCATAATTTAAGCCTTTTATTTATTTATTTTACAAACTTCATTATTTATTTATTTACTTATTTAACTTTTAATTATTATTTATATTTATTTATTATTGTATTAAATGCAATGTAATAATTGTTTCTCCACCTCTATACCACTTTTTCATATTTTAAAATAAATATTAACATAATTAAAATACTAATAAAAGACACACATATTTATTCAATTTATTCAATAAATTAGTTGTATCTTCTCATTGCCGTTACTTCAAAATTTCAAATGTCATTATTTTTTTTATATTTTCTATTTATTTATTTATTGATTCATTCATTTATTGGTTATTTATATTTATATTTATTTATAATCATTGTTTTAAATTTTTGAACAACCTTTCGGATTATAAATCTTAAATTCATTATTCAATCACACATAGGAAGATTTTATGTTTATTTTAAATTTTAAATTTATATTTTAAATAAATAAGATAATTTAAATAATAATAAATCACACACATATATTTATTAAATGTAATGTTACTTACAATATATAAATTTCTAAACTTGTGAACCACAAAAGTGTCATTTGTGGATTTCGATATCAATATCAAAATTATATCCAAAATTAAAATCAAAATAAGAATCAAATACAAAATCAGAATTATATACAAAATCAGAATTATATTGAATTGAAATATTCAAATATATACAAAAATCACACATACATATTCAAATTTACCAGATTACAATTTTTGCACTAGGGTTCATTTGCTACAAAGTGAATTGGTCATATTGTTCATATATTCACACCATATCATAAATAAGTATATTAAAAACAAGAAACTTTACAATATTTCATTTCAAGTTTTTAAAAATGTGTTATAATGTATTGTAAAGTGTTTTTTTTAAAAAGTTCATTAAAAACCGAAATGTTCTCTGTCTTTTAAGTTAAAGGATGAGAAATCTCTTTTAGTATATACGATAATAAATTTTGGATTTAAAATGTGAGATCGTAAAGACTGTAAACAAAATTAAATTTAACATTTAAAATATAAAACATATAAAAAAGCTAAAGTCCTTTTAATAAATATTTCTAATGTTTCTAATAACAAATATAGAAATTCAAAAGTTCAAAAGATTTGATAATTCATAAAAATATAATAATTATTACAAAATATAATAATATTTAACAACAACGTAATTATAAAATAACATTATAGTAATTATCATTTTTTAAAGTTTTAAAGATATAAAATTGTTTTTGAACAATGGTTATATATTTTTCACCTTTCAGGAAAACTTAAACATTAATTTAAAAAATAATTTTGATAACATATGTAAGGCCCACTTAAATTTTGTCCTAGAGTTGAAGGACCTATCTTAGTTTGTTGGGCCTAAGGTTGGCCCATAGGATGCCCAAAATCCCTAAAGCAGCCCTAACCTCCCTCATTCTGCACTTTTCAAAAAAATAGTCCCTTGCTCACTTCATTGTTCCCTCAACAGAGCTCTGCTAGGGTTTGGATCTCAAACGTATTCAAGCTAAGCTCAACTCCACTCTCATCTCACGTAAGTTGTTTCTCAATCGTACCCTTCCCTTTTTCTAGCTTTGTTGTCGTGATTCTAACCAGGGTTCACCTTGGTAACCCATTTTGAATTTGTTCCACTATTTTTCCAGCTTGAGAATCTGCTTCGGGAGCTGTCGTGCTCATTTGCTTAGGTGTCGGGGTGTTCTACAAGCATTTTCCAAGTAAGGGAAGCTAGGGTTTTGTTTGTTCCTCGATTTTCTACTTGCTTTAGTCTTGTTTCATGATATTGTGGCTTATTTGATGTTGTGATTGCTTGAGAAATGCTGAAACATCATATGGTTGTGAAGACCTGGCTGTTGCACGCGTGAATAGTGGAGGAACCTGGTATTTTTGCCTCGGCGAGCAAGGCTCGCCCAAGCGAGAGTGCCAGAAGTGCTCCCTAGGGTTTCTCGCGAGCTGTCGCTCAGGCAACGAGCTCTAGTTTTGAGCGAGAGTCCATCTCGCTCAGGCGAGGAGGTCTCGCCTAAGCAAGAGAACACAAGAGCCACTGTTTCCACTTTTCGAGTTCTCGTGTAAGACCTACGAAATTTAAATAATTAAATAAATAATTATTTAATAAAGGCGGGTAGGAGAAGCCTTTATGGCATTAAATGTTAACTTTCATGACGTGGAAAAGTACTAGCTCAAGTGGTTGAGAGTACTTTGAATTGTGTGAGAGGACTTGGGTTCAAGTCCTGTGTATGTCATTTGTGTTATTTTATTTTATCAGTTTGTTCTGATAATGTGATTGGAGCGTGATAAGTAGGATATAATCTTTGATGTATGAATTGTATCATGAAATGTGATTTGGTTGGATTGGTTATGCATTTGAATTTGAATTGTGTGGTGATGGGTTCAAACCTTGGCTTGGACAAGACAATAGACTTTCTTTTTATCAATTTTAGTTTTGGTAAGAATGTGAAGGGGCAAGAGAAACCCTAGCTAGAGGAGCAGCCAAGGGTGCTGGAAAATCAAATAGAATAGCAAATTGAATGACAATTAAAACTAAGCTTAAGGTTATTTTTGTTTTATTTGATTAACCACCATTAAAGTGTCATTAAAGGGAAGAATGGAGGGAGAGAGAGAGAGCATCCTTGAGTCTGATAGTTTGTGGATAGTGAGGAGGGTGTTGACAAAAGAGAAACGTGAGTTTTGGAGAGGAACAAGGGTACTGGTTTGGGGGAGAGTCAAGGGGAGTTCATCGGGGATCCAAGGAAAAGCCTCAATTTTCAAGTCTAAGCGAGGGAACCAGGTTAGGGGAGTTCTTACTGCATGTTTTATTTTTGATTCATATGCAAATGTGTTTTGGTTCATGTTGGAACTGCTAAATATTTGAGTTTTGGTCTGGTGCGCGTTTTCTGGATTTTTCCAGAAACCGCCTGGCGGCGCATGAACTGCCGCCAAGCGGCACAAGTAGTTGCGCCAGTTTCTGGGTTGGTGGATGAATTGCTTGGCCGCCGGGATTGACCCTCCAGGCGCTGTAGACGCTGTTGTGATTTTTCTCAATTTTGGTTGGATTGTTAGTGACGTGGAAAGGTCTGTATCGAATTGTTAATGTATGTGTATGACTTGCTCTATGTGATTGTTTCTTAATGTGTCAATTGATGGAATTTCGTTGCCTTGTATGATATTGGGGTTATGATTCTTGTTGGGAAAATTGGGAATGTTTAGATTGAAGCAGGCCTATGGAAAATGTACTGTTTATTAAAATTGATGTCAATATGGTCAAGTATGAACTCTTTACGAGGTGTGCAATTGAAATTAAATATGAATGATGCTGTATGGTGAGTATGGGATTAGATGGGGTCATGATGAGGGTGGGAAACCTGGACAACCTTGGAATTGGTATGCGTTGCCTAGCGGTACCGTGATTACCGCTAGGCGACATCACAGGGGCAAAAACTACATGTCTTTATTTCGAGTAGGAATTTAGTATGTAGTTAATTGCACCTATGGTATGTAAAATTATGTAGGTAGATATGGAGCGTGAGAATAAACTTGACAGATGAGGGAATTAACTATAACTGTTGAAGGGGTAAACTGATTTGGGTCCAATTATGAGATAATTGGGATATAAGCATTAAACCATATAAGAATTGTATGTGGGAATAGGTTAAGGAACGCATGTATTGGAGAAATCAGTGATTTGGGCACTATAAGGGGGAATTGGATGATTAGAGATTTGGGGTCAAATAATAAAATGACTTATATGAAAGGTAAAGTGTACATTAGGTTTAGTAAGCAGGTCTGGATGCATGAAACTTGTGTTTATTGGGTGTGTGGCTAAGATGCTATATTGTTTGTGTTATTTTATGAAGTGTGTGTGCAACATTGAAAGTTATTGTTGGCATGATTGGATGGTGTGGATGATAATCTAGTATAGAATCGTGCTTGTTGTGACACTTGTGCGATACAGTGGTGTGTGGTATGAATTTGGATCTTGGATATTTGTTGAAAGTGTCAAAAACTAGTAGTTTTGCGCTACTGGTATGGCGCCTGGCGGCGTGGAGCGAGGTGCCAGGCGGTAGAGTCTCAAAGAGTGACAGTGGTCACTAGGCGCGCAGGGTGCCTGGCGGTAGGGTGGGTGTCGCCAGGCAGGGCAAGGAAGCAGGAGGCCTGGAAGGCGATGGGCGCCTGGCGGCGCGAGTCAGAAGCGTCAGGCGGTGACGGAACAATGTGATACTGTGCTAGTGCTGGGCGCCTGGCAGTGTGAGATGCCCGCCAAGCGGTTTGGAGCTAAAATTCTGCCTAGCGACGTGAGATGCGTGCCAGGCGATTTTGGTCCAGTGATGGTGCTCGAGGAAAGTTTTCAACACCGCTTTAAGGTATGATCATGATGTGATGCTTTGGTTGGGGGCCCAGTTACGAGTGCATCTTGTATTGGGCTAACACGTGACCACTCTAGGTTGTAGCCTGGTGGTTTAGGAAGCCCAGTGGAGTGTGCAGGTTGTGGCTCGTACGACGAGGTTTCAGATGATTGCCCTCGTCAATGGATTGTGATAGAGATTTGGTAGTCTGGGAACAACTACAAACTTATGTTTGTTTTGGCGAACTCCACTTGGTGTCACAGTGAGATGCTGTGGAAAAATCATTCCCACATGTGGACTATCAGGTGGTGGCCTGTAGTCAGAGGGGCGAGTAGACACTTGTGCAGCAAAGATCTATCATTGATCACTCTTAAAGGGTATAGAAAGAATAGACATCTAATGTCAGCGTTGGAAATGGAGAAGTCAGGGATAAAGAGAATAGTATACTAACCCGGGTTTAAATTTGTTGATGTTGTATTTAATATTATATTGTTTGGTTTTATTTAAATGAGCTCACTCTATCTGTATGTGTGTGGCGATGATCATATAACTTGTTACATGGGAGCAGATGTTGATGCAGGTGGACAGACCGAGACATAGTGACGGAGAGGGGACCCCTTTGGGAGTTTTTACTGTTTTTTATTTCTTTTCTTGTCATTTTATGGATTTAATGTAATAATTTTTATAGACACCTATATTACATTTCGGTTTTGCCGCGCTTTATGATTAATGGTTTTGGCGCGTTGGATTTTAAGTTTAAATTTCTTCCCGTGTTTGGGAATTTGTTCCTAATAAATGAGGTTGTTCAGATAAATTTTTATAATTTATTTATTTTATAAGTAATTTTCGGCTAGGACGTTACATCTCGCCTTGGCGAAAGGAGCTCGCTTGAGCGAGGTCTTCTAGCTTGAGCGAGAATTGAGCGAGAATATGCTCAGGTGCTGTTTTCTCCACTGTTCTTGGTTGATGGTCACATGTTTGGTTGGATTACTATGGAAAGGCATGAACTGAGTGATTTTACATGTATTAAATGGTTTATGGGCTAGAATTGATGAGTTTGGTATGATCTTGGTATGGAACCTGATTAGATGATTGGTTATAAATATTGGCATGAGATTGATATGCATGATAATTTTTATGTTGGTTGGTTAGACATGATTTTGGTATGGTTTAGGACGTAATTCCATGAATCTCTAGGTGAGATCTCATGGTGGTGCCTCATTGTCAGGACGTAATTCCATGAAGGTTTCGTGGTGGTGCCTCATGTTCAGGACGTAATTTCATGACCCTTTTTGGTGGGAGCTCACGGTGTTACCTCATTGTTAGGATGTAATCCAGCGAAGGTTTCGTGGTGGTGCCTTATTATATAATTTAGTAAGGATTCAAGGATTGCATCCTGAACCTTTAAACAGTCAGTTAGTCTCATGTAGAGCGTAGAGACTCAAGTGGTGAGAGTAGCAGGAGGCCCTAGTCTTTGGTAGGATAATGGCCTTAGATGTTTGAAGGCTAACCTTGTGCATGGTAGGGTGAAACCCATTGGCAATGGCTCTATAGAGCATTAGAGGCCA
>Ga0099823_1009051_pt1 | contig 10112 bp, 11 predicted proteins | sample CowpearedBW_FD_76831 | JGI IMG/M metagenome (GOLD analysis project Ga0099823, IMG submission 76831) | Root nodule microbial communities of legume samples collected from California, USA - Cow pea red BW | ecosystem: Host-associated > Plants > Roots > Nodule | place: USA: California | collected...
AAAAAAAAAATAAAAATTAGGGGGTGTAACATGCCTAAGGAATATTGCTTATTTTAAATAAATAAGTTTTTCAATTAAAATAAATACCACATTAATTATAACTATTTCCCCAAAACGCGGGAAATTTAAAATCATAATTAGTACCATACATAATCCGAATGTACCATAGCGTTATTTACAAGTGATATTAAAATTTAACAGAAAATATTTACATAAAAAACAAAACAATAGAGTTTCTTTCAAAATCCCAAGTGGCCCATGCTCTCCGTCTCTAAGCAGCTCCTGGCTCACCTGTCACATCATTTGCTCCCGGATAACAAATTATTTGATCATCGCCATACACACACAGATAGGATGAGCTATGCACAATAAAACATAAACAAATATATGTGAAATAAATATGCTTTCCCACCCAAAACAATATAAGTACAAACTCATAATTTCCAAATCACCCAACCATGACCTCATAGTCCTTCATGAGTCATATGCATGAACTAGGTCTTGGGACTTTCCTGTGCTCCCACGAAACTAACTCATTTGTGGTCCAACCCTATGAGCCTATCTCGCTCATAGTCCTGCCCTACGGACTCCTCGCCTACAGTATAAACATCCAAGTCTCACACTTGGACCCTGGCACACATGCAATCACCATACTGTGGACTCCTCGTCCAATAGTAGCTGACGAGAACATTACAGTTCCTTGCCCATCGTGCGCTCGACACATGCAATCACCATACTAAGGACTCCTCGCTCATTAGTAGCCGACGGGAACTCAACCAGTTCCATGCCCATCATGTGTCCAACCTCCGAGCACATCCTAGACCCCTATTGGACTTAGCCCATCAAGCCCAAACATCACACCACATGCATATCAAGTTGATCCTTATGATAAACATCCAAAACACGCTCGCAAACACATAGAAACACAATAATTCACATAAGCTCGCTTAGACTAGGAACCCCTCGCCCAAGCTAAGTCCTTTGCTTCGCTTAGGCTAGTTCGCCTCGCCTAGGCAAGCTTTAAACAACCACAATTACATGTTATCTCGCTTAGGCGAGATTCCCTCGCCTGGGCGAGTTGCACCATCGCTCAAAGCAACACGCTCCCCTCGCCTAGACGAGGAACCACTTAACCATGTCATTTCACATCGCAACCTCGCTCAGGCGAATGTCTCTCGCCTGAGCGAAACAGAGTCGCTCAAAACACCAATACTTCTCGCCTGGGCGAGATATCGTGCTCAAAAGCGCTCAAGTTTCCTCGCGACCTCACTTAGGCGAGCTGTTCCTCGCCTGAGCGGGACTGAGTCGCTCAACATCAAACCAAGGTCGCCTGGGCGAGCAGCGTGACCCCACATCAGACGTGAGGTTCTGCAACTCTCCCCTAGACGAGATAGACTCGCTTGGGCAAGACTTGCAGAGTTCCCTCACTGTCACACACAGATTTTACCCAAAACAGTGTCAAACCATACCACAAAACATGCAATCGATACCAATGTTATTGTAATGGCAATTAGCACCCAGAACAATACTTTTCACACAAAATTGACAACCACATTCGAACATACAATCACCAATAACCCGAAAGGTCAAAACCCTCCTCCCACAACACATTACCCACCCAATGGTTATCCTTCTGCTAGGTTTTCTTTACCCCTTCACATTCATACCACCACTAATAATTAGCAAAATTAAAGCTTATGCTTTACCCACCAAGGTTTGAACCCATGACCTTCCACTCATAAGGCCAAAGCACCACCACTATGCCAAATCACATTTGATGATACCCTCCAATCAAACAACAACTTACATCATCAACCCCATACTCATACATATTATAAAAAGGCAATAATAAAATAACACACATAATTGGCATATATAGGACTCAAACCCAAGTACTCTCACACAATCAAGTACTCTCAACTACATGAGCTAGTACTTTTCCACACCATATTAAACAACAATAATTATCACAACGACGCCTTTTACCCGCATTTATTAATTAATTAATTATTTAATTAATTAATTTCTCGGGTCTTACAGGGGGGACATGGCTCCTCCTTGCCCCATTAAACATCCGCCCTTGAGGATGAGTCAAGTCAGGCTTATGTTAGGCCAAGTCGAGTCCAGCCAAAGTTGGTCAGTGTTAAGTCAGGTGAAACTCAGACGCATCTTAGACTGAGTTGAGTAAGACCCATGTTAGGCCATGTTGTGCCAAGTCAATTTGAATCCACATCAGGTTAACTTAAGTTAAATTCATGTTAGATTGAGTATAGTTAGGCTCCGGTTATATCAAGTTGAATTGAATTCACAGTTTGTGTAAGGTCGAGTCAAGTTTGGCTCATCTCAAGTTGGCCCATTTTGGATCCACCTCAAGCTCAATCCACTTGGGCTTATCTTGAGTCATGTCAAGTTGGATCCATCTCGACCAGAATCATGATATGACCACTTTAGGTTGAACAAGTCTGACCCGTGCAATATGTAAAATATGTATGGGTCAATTTATAATTTAAAAATACGGTTAAATATGTTTTTGATCTCTCAAGTTTTAGTGAAATTTGAAATTAGTCTCTTTTCAAAACTTTTGACCAATTTAGTCATTCATCTTTAAAAATGCATGAATTTAGTCTTTTTAACAAAATTTTGTTAAGTTTATCTGACGTTTCAAGCACATTTCACGATAATATTTGAATTGTTTACACCGTTTGACATATTTTCGCTTCAATGTTAACTTAAATATTATCATAAAATGCGTTTAAAATATTAAATAAATTTAACAAAATTTGATAAGAAGGACTAAATCCACACATTTCTAAAAAGGAGGGACTAAATTGGTATAAAGTTTCGAAGATGGACTAATTTCAAAATTTATTGAAACTTTAGGGATAAAAACATATTTAACCCTTAAAATATCTTAAGGACTTGTGCATTTCTAATTGAAGCATGAGGCAAATTCACTTTCATCAAACCCACTTCATGGAGCTAAGGCTTTTTATAAAAAACCTTATTTTAAAATTAAGTTGGAATTGACGCATGAATTAAGGATTAAATCGACAATTCTATAAATAATGATGTTTTACCATAAATCATTGAGCATCACACGTGTAATTAGTACTCTATATGGTTATAAAATTTAATATTTAATAGATTTTTTTTCACTTTTTATTTTGGGTGATAAACTTCATATTGCTTGCACTTTTGGCCTGTCCTTTCATATACACCATAAACATAATTACTCCTTGTTGGTAAAGTGGTTATGCTAAACAAGAAATTTTGTTTCTCAACTAAATAATTTTGAGTCACCTTAAAGGCGTACAGTATTAAAATCCATCGATTTTCCAAAAAAGTTAAAGAGTGTTATAAACAAAATTAAAAGAAGTCAGAATGCAGAGGTTAAAAAGAAAAAGAGTAAAATGTAAAGATGTATAAAAGCAGGTAAAATATGGAAACTTCTATTTATACCAATATTAAAATAATCTTTAAAATATTAAACAAACTCGATTCTCTCATTTGTCATTATCGGCATCAGATTTACCAAGAATCACCTTAAATTTTACCACTACTCTGTTTCAACTCAACTCAATCTAGTTAACTCCTCTATTTTCTCATAAAATTCTAAACATCCTCAAAATCTATGAATATTTACTCACCTAAAATCCTTACTCTTCTGAAATCAAGTCGAACATAGTGTAATTGAGCATTTTGTGACATACTCTAGATGGACTCAAGAAAAAAAAAGAAGCAATTGATGGGCCATTTTGTAAGTTTGAAGATGGTGTAATCCATAGATTTTGCGTGCTGGGAGATGATTGGATAAGAATGGACTAAAAGGACAAACGAGTTGCGAGGCCTGAACACTGTACCTTTTCCTCTTTTCCTTTTTCACTTCAATACTTCCCCCTTGTGACTTTTGTGTGTGTGCTGTGCCCATACTTTCTAAGGCTGAGGATAGCCCCAGCCGGAAATAGAAACTCAAACCCACCCACTCATCAACTCATTCAACCACCATGTTCTGATATTTCCTCCACCACACACACTCACACACACTCAAATTCACACTCACATACCAACCAAATTAATGCAGATGCAAAGCATGTCAACCACCATGGCTTCCTTTTCCCCTCCCACCCATTTCTCAGCCACTCCTTCGTCGCACCCCAAACCCCGTCTCTTCCACAAGACCCACTTTTTATTCTCTCTCAGGTCCAGGACCCTTGCTAGCTCTTCATTGAAGGCTGCTGCTGCTCCTGAGAACGGCGTCGGGACTGCCGTCGAGCCGCCGCCGGAGCAGGCCGCGCCGGAGTCTTCTCCCCCGCCGCTCGAGAACAGTTCTGTTGGAACCAATGGGGCTGCTGCTGCTCCTGCTCCTGCTCCTGCTCCTGCTGCTGCGGTTCAGATTGAGGAGGTGAAAGTTCAAAGTGGTTTCGTGGATCCGAGATGGGTTTCTGGAACATGGGACTTGACCCAGTTTCAGAAAAATGGCGCTACCGATTGGGATGCTGTAATTGATGCTGGTAATGTTATTATCCCTTGCTCATTGTGCTCGTAATGGTAATGTTTTAAATTTTTTCTTGCTCCTAAATTAAGTTTTGGTTGGTGCCTGTAACCTTTGTACCTTCATACATATATGTTTCTTCGCTGCCTAAAATTTCCCCTCTTCAGTTATTTAAGGTAACCATTTTGCACAGGAAATGTTGCTAATTGGTACAAACTGATGTAGATTTCGTTATGTACATATCTCTTGTTGACAAGAAAAAAGATATACCTTTTGGTGGATTTTTTAGAGTGTAGATGTGTTACATTACGATGTAATTGTGACCTCCCTTCATTTGTCGGCTTGAAGTTTATTCCCCAATTGAAATCAGTTTGCTAATAAAATGGAGTCAATGGGTCTGCATCCAATGTCATTCCTGTATTCCAGTTGATAGAGCATGGTTCATTTTGTGACAGAGGGGTAACTCAGTTTATGTTGGATCAGATTCATATCTGGTTGGTTTCATTTTTTTCCCCTTAAAAAATATATCAACGTGTGGGTGTAATTATTTTCAGAGGCTAGAAGGAGGAAATGGCTTGAGGATAACCCGGAATCATCCAGCAATGAAAATCCTGTAGTTTTTGACACCTCCATCATACCCTGGTGGGCATGGATGAAAAGGTTCCATCTCCCTGAAGCTGAACTACTCAATGGTGAGTTTTGATTTGCATTCCAGAATGAAATTAAAGAATAATTTCTTATGTCAGTAAGATACAAATAAACACTAACATTCTTGTTTTGAGTATCGTGCAGGTCGTGCCGCCATGGTAGGATTCTTTATGGCATATCTGGTTGATAGCTTGACGGGAGTTGGCCTAGTGGATCAAATGGGAAACTTCTTCTGCAAAACTCTTCTGTTCGTGGCTGTGGTCGGAGTTCTTCTGATCCGAAAGAACGAGGACCTTGAAAACCTTAAGAAGCTATTTGATGAGACTACTTTATATGACAAGCAATGGCAAGCAACTTGGCAGGACGAAAATTCAAGCACTCCCAAGAATGAGTAGTGGAATTGCTGTTTTGTAGTTCTCCCCCTTTATGTCTCTTAATACACTTCTCTATTACTCTTTCTAGTAAAAAAAACAGACATGGATATGAATTAGACATTGTATTTCATATCCTTCTCTCGTCCTAGCTCCAAATGACCTAGATAGTTTCTGTTTGTTTGCAATGCGGGAGTTGTTTTTTTCTTAATTAAGAACCCATCAACTTCCAAAAATAATACAACTTTGTAGCAATTCTATCTTTTGTTTTTACCATTTTCAGTTTCATTTTTGTTGCAATCTCCCAAGTATTGATACGTGTACAAAGGTATCAATGATATCAGCTCGTTCAGGGGGTGATTGCAATAGTAGAATTACGCATTACCAAACATTTAAAATGGAAGATAACCTACAAACAACATCGATGACCCGTAAGGCCGTATCGACCTACATGACCAGTACTGAGTAGAAAATGTAAGCATAGGGACGATGTGAAAATTTCCGAACATTTCCGCCTCAGAAATGATCGTTCCATCACTGAACCAAACTTGCCATAATATTCAAGGAATTGAAGCTTATAGAAGTTATGGATATAGGTAAGTCTAGCGTTATCTTACCGTAAAGAAATCATGTTAGGGAAATACAATTTTAATCCAGAACATTTTTTTTGAGATAGAAATCTATTAGTTAAGGTTACATGATTTTAGTTCAATTTTGATTTCAGTTTAAAATGCTCTTAACCAAGATTGTACTATCTTTACATTACTTCTAAGAGCGCTCTCAACTAAAGTTCAGTTTAATACATTTTTTTACAAAATTGTATCATCTTGACACGATTTATCCATATCTTTAATTTTTTTAAAAGTTACCCATTTTAGTAAATTAAAAAAAAAAGGTTACATTACTTTAGTAACAAAAAAAGGCTTGATTTTTAATGTGAGAGCAATCCCCCTGAGGCGATCTTCGTATGGTGGATGTTACTTTCACGGCTATTGTTCTTGCATCTATCAAATTTCTCGCCACATCTCATTAAACACTTTCGGAAAATTATTTTCATAACAGGAGTGAGATGATTATCTCCCGCAAAATATTTCCAAATTTGTTTTTGTATGTTTCGGAAAATAAAATCTGGAACGATAGAATGCCGGGAGAAATTTGATACGGTGCAGGAAGTAAAGGAAGATGAGCCCATGACTAAGATTTGAAAATAAAAAAGCAATAGATTCAAAAACTGCAATCCACTAATACATCAAACTAGAACAACTAGAACATTTGAAACACAAATATGGCTGTAACTATGGCATCATCAACACCAAATGACAAGCACCATACGCATTGGACAGACCAAATGGCGAGAATAATGTTTTATTGGCAAGTCTCTAATGCCTTAACTCGACTGACTAAACCTAGATTAAACCTAGATTAAAGAAATTACAGCCATAAACCCTGCTCTTGCAGGTGCAGATCCTAAGCTTCCCAACCTCTGAGAAGAGTAGCACGAGCAACACGGTTCACTCCAAGAGTGAATGCTCCCATTCGCAAGCCACAGTTATGAATCTTGCACATTGCCTTGATGTCTTGGAAAGACCTGGTCATGTATTTCTTCAGCTCATGATTCACCTTTTCCTCATCCCACATGAAACCTTGAATATTCTGCAAGCACCACAGAAGCAGAAGAAGTTAAACATTAAAATAGATACACAATAAACAGTGTCAAAATAAACTTAAACTTAGTTGAATCTATCTACCTGAACCCATTCAAAGTAACTCACAGTCACTCCACCAGCATTGGCATAGATGTCAGGTAAGATAATGACTCCTTTCTTAGACAAAATCTGCAAAAAAGAAAATCACTCATTACATCTTTACATTATCACCTACGTATATAGCCTGGGGTAATCAACTTACCTCATCCGCTTCAGGGTCAGTGGGATGATTTGCTGCTTCTATTATAAACTTTGCCTTCACGTCAGAAGCATTTTCCCTTCAAAAATAATATACTACGATTAAGTTGGTGTTAAATGGATCAATGTTAAAACAAACATAGAATTTCATACCTATTTAGAACTCCTCCCAGTGCACAAGGGATAAGCACGTCGCATTCATGAACAAGCAACTCATTTGGATCCATGACTTCTGCACCAGGAAAGTCCTTCAGGGTTCCATTGCCCTCATCCTTGTATTTCAGCAGAGCAGGGATGTCGATTCCATTTGTGTTTTTGATAGCACCACTGATATCACTGATAGCAATCACCTTTCCCCCTCTCTCATAAATAGACTTAGCAGCCCATGTGCCCACATTTCCAAAGCCCTGGTGTCATTAAAATCAAATAGATCTTGAAGCTGAGATTCATATGTACACACTAATCATCATACCATGGCAATGGAAATTATTACCTGGATAACAAATGTGTGATCAGCAACGGACTTCCCATATTCAGCAAACAAGGCTTCAGTTGCAAAAACCACTCCAAGACCAGTGGCAGCCTCCCTTCCCAATGATCCTCCAAGATCCTATAGAAAAATGACATTAGCATTCAAAGCAAATCTCCTAATAACTCTAATGTCAAATTTATTTACAGTTCCTAAGGGTATTGTGCATTTGAGACTTACAATAGGCTTCCCAGTCACAACTGCAGGTGAATGACCATGAAACTTTGAATACTCATCAAGGATCCATGCCATGGTCTGTTTCAGTGAAATAGTTAGAGATATATGAAACTATAAAATACAATCAGTGGTAAAAATGTTATTATCAGTACCTGGGCATTAGTTCCCATATCTGGGGCAGGAACATCCCTTTGAACACCGATGAGATCATGAATCTTCTGAGTGAAGACCCGAGTAAGACGTTCTAACTCACTGATACTCAGATCTCTAGGGTTGCAGCCAATCCCACCTTTTGCTCCTCCATAGGGAATGTCTGCTACAGCTGTCTTCCATGTCATGAGCTGAGCTAGAGCATTCACCTCATCTGGGTCAACCTGGCATCAAAATGCAAAAATGATAAAAATGATCATCAAAAGAACTGTGTAGATCAGCCATCTCTTTTAGTCTACCAAAGTGTAGATCAGAACTCTGATGCAGTGTTTATTTAGTATTCCAAAAAAATTTGTTCTGCTGTGATGGAGGAAAAACTTTTTCAAAGGCATTCATGCAATCTCATTATGAGATGTGAACAATTCAAGAAGCATGTAGATTTAGCAAACAGAACAAAACCATTGCATTACAAAAAGTAGATAAAGCCAAGGTTTTGAATTGTAATTGCTTGTGGTTCAGTCAGGTTGAGAAATGCTGCATGTATTTTTTTTTTTTTAATTTGTGATTGGATTCCGCAGATCTACACGGAAATTTTCACATTCAACATATCCATATCCGTCAGGTTGAGAAATGCTGCATGTATGTTGTGATTGGAATCCGCAGATCTCCACGGAAAAGGTCACATTCAACATGCAAATTTCTGTCTGATTGAATTCCGTGTGGATCTCATGATTGGATTATGTGGAAGGAAGGTACCATTTGAAACACACTTTTGGAATTTCATTACAAAGTTACTGTAACAGGTGCAATAATTATTCTGTATGCATCAATTAATGATCAACACCATCAATTAATCTTCAATAGTAAATAATTGGAAATGGAAACTTTCAATAATGATTTGCAATGGCTATTAAATTATAGAGAGAAAATGACAATAGTTCACAGTTCTATATCGTCACTTTCACATAAATAATAATTATAATAAAACAGAGATCACTTTCAAAAAAATAATAATAATAATAGAACTGCGCAGTTCAACACAAATTTCATAAAATAATAACCTAATCTTTTTACATGTCGACTCCAGTATAGACTCAAATGAAATACTTTTGGCCAAAATGCACACTTTAAAGATAAATCATAACATCAAAAGTTCAATTAAACACAAAATCAAATTCAAAACAATGAGAAAACACAAAAAAACATGATATATTCAGACCTCCGGATGATATCGAATCCCTCCTTTCATTGGACCACGAGCATTATCGTGTTGGATCCTGAATCCCACGTAGGAAACCAGAGTTCCATCATCTTTCGGAATCGTGCACTCAACCTGAAAAGATCAGACACAAACAACAGGTAAATCCTTCTCCACACATCCCAGAAACAATAACATGAAAAGATCATAAATTTTTTGATGAGGGTGAGTGAGAAAACAAGCCATGCAAACAAAAGGAGTGAAAATCCATAAAAGGGAGCATATGAAGGTTGAATACCTTGATTTCTCTGAAGGGTATGAGAAGACTCTTCTCAAGCTTGGAATCCAAACCGAGGATACGAGCCGCACGTTGAAAGTTGCGGTTGGTGGCGGCTAGAGCATTCATGGTTGCAAAGGAGAGAATGCAAAGAGAGATGTGAGTGACTGAATGAGTCAAGCGTCACTCAACTCAAAAGAAGAGAATGCAATGGTTATGCAGCATTAGTTGAGTGAGCATGTATTTTTATAGAAGGAAGAGAGAGAAAGTAAGAGAGAGATAAAGTAGGCATTTATTACTTTTTGTTTGACTTGAATCACTCAAACTAATGTAACAGTCATTATGATATATTTTAACAGTTACTTT
>Ga0099823_1009054_pt1 | contig 10112 bp, 7 predicted proteins | sample CowpearedBW_FD_76831 | JGI IMG/M metagenome (GOLD analysis project Ga0099823, IMG submission 76831) | Root nodule microbial communities of legume samples collected from California, USA - Cow pea red BW | ecosystem: Host-associated > Plants > Roots > Nodule | place: USA: California | collected...
ACTTTAAGATGTTACATTTATCCAAAACATAAATAATAGATAAGGTAATTCACCAAAAGAATGGATTGGGTATAAACGCATGAATACTCATTTGGCAACGCGTCTATTTCAAAAGGTCCTTTTTTTTCCAAATAGGAATTAAGTACTATAAAATCTTAGAATGTTTTTGTATATTTATGTTATAAAATGTTGTACTTTTACACATTTTAAAGATAATTTTACTCAAATTTCCAAATCCCAAAAGAACAATTTTTTTTTTTGAAAAGACGTGGATTCTCACCCTCTTTCAGAGCCAAGGTAGTAGAATCATTCAACCCTTTCAATCAATAATTTAATATAAATAAGTTTGTGTGTACATCATCAGTTTCACATTAGGGCTGAAGTTGAGGGAAGAGTGAAAAGACACTATTGCCACTAAAATGGTTGCTGATATATGTGAATCCTACGGTGGACATTCTTTGCAGCTTGGACCGTCCATGATGGGTACCTTTGTCATTGTCTGATCATAGTTTCGTGTGGCCAATGTCTTCGGCTGAGATAGACAGACAAGTTGCAGTGAATTCCAAGAAGTTTCGTTAATTCTAGGTGGGTTTGTATTTGATTTTCCACTTGCATACCACTTTCACTCGGTTCCAGAAGCTAAAATTGTCGTCATGATTATCATATATAGATGAATAAACAAATGGGTATCTTTAGACTATACCATATGTTCATAAATTCATATTATTTTCTTACTACGGTTGCTCAATTGCTCCTAACTTAACCACAATTCTTAATTCGTTGGAACCTTTAAGCTTAAAAGTCTTGTTATCTTTTTCTTCCTTTGTCCACATCTATATTTATTATTATTAGATTTTATTGGTTGTGCAAATCAATCCTCAAGTACCTTGTCAATACATCTTTTGTTTATCTGTTTTGTTGCTATTCCACCAATCTGACCTTCCTAAGGAAACATTTTTTTTTTTAATATACTAAGGAGACATCAAGAGGTTGTCTTGCTTGCCCCTTTGGGTTGCCTATATTCAATTTCTCTGCTTCTTGGTCAAAAGCCTTACCCCAGTTTCTGTCTCTGTCTCCAAGAGCATCATCGTCATCATCATCATCATCCTCATCTGCCTGAAGTTGCACCAGGTACCCTTTATCCTTTCTTTGATTTCTACCTCTAGAATATTGATTTTGTGGTTCAGTTTTTGTAAACTGGGTGGCTCCTAATAAGAGGTATTGGTTGCAAGTCTTGTGTTTAATTGCAAGTTGAATTAAAGCAAGAGTGGAGAAAAAATGCCCTTGCTTTCTAGTTTCTGAATTCAGTGTTTTTTCTAGGGAGTATATAGCTTTTCCTATCATGGGTTGGTTCTCCAGTTGTTTCTCTCCTTCATCTTTTTTTTTTTTTTGGTTTCTGCTTTTGCAACAAAGGTGGATTTTGGAAGGGAGTTTTGTTAACCCCTTAGTTTCTCATATAAAAAACACAGTGGTCGGTTGACTAAGTGTTCTTGGAAGTCTTTTACTTTTTGAATCAAAAGTTTTGTTCCAACCAAGATACTCGTTTCTTGTGCTTTCTAGTTATTTTTAAAATGTAAAATTTGTTGTCAATTTCTGTAGGAGTCCTTTTTTTTTTTGTGTCAGATAAGATTAATGTCTGAATAGCCATCGATTAATACAAAAGTTTTTGTTTCCTGGGTATTTTCATTTGATTTCAAGAATGCGTTTGGTTATGTTGTTTGGATTTAATCCAGTTAACATCTGCAGTCATTTCACCAGATTGTACACATGGGTGTAAACTAAATCTATTTTTCTCTTCCAAATACTGTGTGTTGCTTGATGAATCTCAAGATTTTGTCTTTCAACAACCTGAATAGCATCGAGTGATTCATGTAGTCGACCTCATCTAGCAGGATAAGGTTTTTGTTGTTGTTATTGTTGTTGCTTTCCCAAATGTTGTGTGAAACCACTATTTTAAGAACGAAATTCTTTGCTATGCTGGGTGAAGCTTTATCTGCCATATAAATTTATGTGATCAAAGCCAATAACTAAATTTTGTTAATAAGTTGCTTCATATGTTTATAGATCGGTTATGTGTTCTAAAGAAAAATGTTTTCTAATGTTCTTGTTTAACCAATCTCAGGGAAGACACATCCTAGAAGGTTCAATAAGATTTCATCAGTGAGCATTCGTTTTACTATTTCTCAAGGTAGGAAAGGGAGGAAAAACTAAAGCCTATTAGTTTTAATTGATGGCTGATTTTATAGCATCTTCCTGACTAATCTGTGTGATGTTTTGGTTGCAGACTGAAATTTTGTATGAGCTGAGTGAATAAAAGGAGAACTATGTCATTGGTTATGTCTACAGAGTTGGCTGATGCATCATATAGGAATGCCAAGCTCTACACACTAAAGGGAACTGATGTTACACCTGATCTGTCCTCCCACAATTTTGTTCCAGATAAGCACAGAAACATGTATATCACAGATTCTTACTCCAGTGAGAGTTATGAAAAGTATTTCCGTGATTCACCATCAGAAGAACTGATAGAACCGTCTAGTTCCAGCATATCAGGAAACTCAGTTCACCCTGATGGTGCCTCTTCTTACCTTCTTAGAGCTAGTTCAGGAGCTTCTGTGATTGTTAATAACCCATTTGACAGTCGTATTCTGTCTACAAGGCGTCACAACAATGTCTATCAGTCCAGTTTTGAATCAGATTTTGTGGAAAATAGGAGCCCTGATGGCCTTGACTTTGATGGTGAAATGAGATTAAAACTACAAGAATTGGAGAGGGCTTTGTTTTCTGATGAAGAAGAGGAGGAGGAAGACATATTTGAGACTGTCCAAAGCATGGACATTGATCCTGACATGGCCGAGTGGGCCAATCCGCTTCAAGATATGCTACTTCATGACTCACCCAAGGAGTCCTCATCCTCAGATTCTTCCAATATTAGCAGCATAAGTAGCACCACCAAAGAAACTTCACAGAACTCACCCCAGACTCCCAAACAATTACTCTATGAATGTGCTAGAGCGCTTTCAGAAGGAAATGAAGAGCAAGCCACATCTATGATAAACAATCTCAGGCAAATGGTCTCGATTCAAGGGGAACCTTCTCAAAGAATTGCAGCCTACATGGTGGAAGGGCTTGCAGCTCGCGTTGCTTCATCCGGAAAATGCATCTATCAAGCATTGAGATGCAAAGAACCTCCTTCTTCGGATCGTCTGGCAGCTATGCAGATACTATTTGAGATCTGCCCGTGTTTTAAATTCGGATTCATCGCTGCAAATGGTGCGATAGTTGAGGCCGTCAGAGATGAAAAGAAGGTTCACATAATAGACTTTGACATCAGCCAAGGAACTCAGTACATAACTCTAATACAAGCACTTGCTGCAATGCCAGGTAGGCGACCTCATGTGAGATTAACCGGGGTGGATGATCCTGAGACTGTGCAGCGCTCCGTTGGCGGCATGAACATCATAGGAAAAAGGCTTGAAAAGCTGGCAGAGGAACTTGGATTGCCATTTGAGTTTCGAGCAGTGGCTTCAAAGACCTCAATTGTCTCACCATCAATGCTCAATTGTCGTCCGGGGGAAGCACTTGTGGTGAACTTTGCATTCCAGCTTCATCACATGCGTGATGAAACTGTATCCACAGTGAACGAGAGAGACCAACTTCTTCGCATGGTGAAGTGCTTGAATCCAAAACTTGTGACAATTGTGGAGCAGGACATGAACACCAACACCTCCCCTTTTCTCCAAAGATTTGTTGAAGCATACAATTACTACTCTGCTGTGTTTGACACTCTTGATGCAACTCTACCTAGGGAGAGCCAGGACAGGATGAATGTTGAAAGGCAGTGCTTGGCAAAGGACATTGTCAACATTGTGGCTTGCGAGGGCGAGGATCGGATAGAACGGTACGAAGTCGCCGGAAAATGGAGGGCAAGGTTGACCATGGCTGGCTTCACTCCATCTCCAATCAGCACAAATGTTAGAGAAGCAATTAGGAAACTCATTATTAAGCAGTACTGTGACAGGTTCAAGATAAAGGAGGAAATGGGAGCACTTCATTTTGGGTGGGAAGACAAAAACTTGATTGTTACTTCAGCATGGAAGTGACCCACATAAATTCTTTGTTGCTTGAGACTCATTGTAGTGTTGATGTAGTATTTGTTTGTTTGTTTAGTCTGTATCTATATGTTTATGTTTGGTTCAAACTCATGTATACTACTAACTTGCAACTTATGCTGATACAAACTTTCATGTGTCATACTGCATGTATGGATGAAGGTAAATGGGGGTAATATCACACATAATGCTCAGGCTTGAATTCACATGATTTCTTGTTGGCAAAATTTTTGTAATTTAACAAGATTACAGCATACAAATGAAACAAGAGAATCTGAACTATTTTTTAAGGATGTCTACAACTTTAGATACCCTGTTAAAGTTACTCTTAGTTCGTCACGATTTTTGTTTGCGCAACAGCTGGGAAAGAAGAAGATGAAGTTAGGGGAGATGAAAGAATTTGGCTATATTATTTTTTTCATTAAGAATAAAGTGGACATTTCATCATCCATTTGGAGGTGCAAATTGAAATCATGGAGGTGCAAGAAGCATTGCCCTTGAGGATAGCATATGTTGAGCCCTAGTAAATGGTGTGATTGTTCTCACATCATCAAGTGGCTATCGAAATCATTTTTATTTCACAATTGTTCAAATAACTGTTATACTTTTTAAGAGAAAACAGTAAATCAAACTTGGTTAGAATAATTTCAAATATAACAATTTGATGTGATCCAAAGTCCATATATTTTAGTATTAATGAGCTAGGAATAAACTCATAAGAAATCAATATATTATATTTAATCTAAAATTTCAAGATAATATATTTGTGTAACTTTTTATCTATAATTTGTTCTTCTTACTAATTTTTATTTAATATAAAACTTTGAATTCACCTTAAATTTTTAGTATCTCGTCAACATTATCATTATGTTAACAACCAAAATTTAGTTCTCAAATTTAACTAATGTGGGAGGAACTTATAGATATAAAGAAAGAGATACTTGATTCATGATTAAAGATCGGTGTAACACTTCTAGGATGATACTAAAATTCATATTGTTAAATACTTTAAACATAAAAACAATGAATTCATTCACCAAGAAATATGAGAAATACATTGTTCAAAAATATAAAACTAATATTTTAAAGAAATGTTTACGGATGAGAAAAACTTTTTTTTTTTCTGAAAAATACTTAAAACAACTAAGGAAAACTTCTCTCCTAAGAACTGCTCACATAACAATCCTCAATATTGTGCGTCTTCTCGACCTATACTATCATATGCTCTTGTGAAAAATCACAACCATCACAGTCAAACACAAATACAACAAACAAAAGAGTAAGCTAATATAAAAATATATAAAGTACAATTTGAAACTACAAGTACTTTATTATCACAATTTATCCACATAATTTACTAAGTTTCCAATACACACAGTAATACGTATACATTAGCGAACATTGTCTCAACCTAAGGTCTCATACTACATAGAATCATAGGTTTACATAGAACCACTATGAGCTCACATAGACCTATCAATTGCTCATATGAAATTGTCAATTGTTACACTCATATAGTTTTCAGCCTTTCGTCTACTCGGAGTTATCCACTATTTCGTTCACATAAAGCTTCCAAACATGTTTTTTCACAAAGCTTAAAAGATATCTCAACCTACACAAGGTTACCGACTATGACACTCACACAGAGCTTACCAACCACTCACTCACACAAAGCTAAAATTCATGTTCACACAAAGACTTGCATAGAGTCATAGGTTCACACAGAACCACTATGAGCTCATATAGAGCTACCAAATATCTTGCTCATATGAAACTGCCAATTGTTACACTCAGAGTTTTCAGCCTTTCATCCACTCAGAGTTATCCAGTGCTTCACTCACACAGGGCTTTCAAACATGTTTTTTCATAAACCTTAAAAGATATCTCAACCCACACAAGATTACCAACTATGGCACTCACGCAGAGCTTACCAACCATTCACTCAAATAAAGCTAAAATTCATGTTCACACAAAAACTTACAAACTCCACCCTTGCTCATACGGAAACTTACAGAGTCCACAAGGTATCACTGCCCACACAAGGTTGCTTACACAAAGCCCTCCTTTTGTTGAGACACATAACATGTCATTCATATAACCTTACCTCACATACACATAAAACCATATTTAACAACAACGATTTATAACACATAAACACTAGTGAACATAAATAAGAATACAATTCATTTAAATTAGGTTTAGCACAAACTTACACACTCAGTGCATATAAACACATTTATCAATCACAAAAACTCCCCTTCTTAACGTGCCATACTCTATCATGCCATTATCCCACCAACAATCCAACTCTGAAGTACCTTTCACAGTAAAAATTTAACTTATCAGAACTAAAACCACACAGTTAAGACATTAAATAACATATAGCAATATCATGAATGCAGTTCAACACATAAACCATGGATAAAACCTGTTATATAGCATGCGTGTTGCCACATCACAGTACATGAACACAAATTACCTATCAACAAATGAAAGAAAGACTAATTTTTTACCTTTACTTGGACACCCAATGTTTCAATTAAACTCTTCAAACTTCACTCTCACATTCCTCCTTTGTTTTCCTTCAAAATTACTCATGCTTCTACTAGACCATTGCATTGCTTGATTTGAATGTCCCATCAGTACCTTCAACTCGCCTATTTATAGGGGAAACCTCAACCCAAAGTTTGGTTTATCTTGTCCAAGATTCAAGGGAAAAACAAATCAAAGAAAATCGTTTAGAGCCCTATATTCTTAGGCCAAATTTGAATAATATACTCTTTTTTTAATGAATACATTTTATGGAATATGTTTATAATATTCTTAATTAGATAATTCTTTACTAAATTTCATGTCTCTTATCATATTCCCTGAAAAAAAAATGCATTTTCATTTTTAAAATCCCTTGTTTGTGCCCAATGAGACTTCCAACTCACGCAATGTCCATTCACTACAACTCTACTTGCCCAACAAAAACTCAATACATAAGCTCTATAGATTTTAATTTTGTTGGCTCCCATTTGTACGTGAGCCGCACCAAATGTTCAAGATTGTAATGCTCACCAAATTTTATATCATCTAGCGTTCAACACCAAGGTGGTTGTGCCCAATGACACTACGTAGTTCAAAATCTGTTTATTGACTTCCATGTGATCTATTTGGTGTAGGAAATTAAGTCAGAATTAGTTAATTGTTTTGTTAAAAACTATTTTCTATTTGTAACCGTGTGTACTGTTACATTGGCTTACCTATATAAGGGATAATGTTGCTTGAATAAAAGTGTGCTTTTATCATAGTTTACTCAGATATATGCTTTTGTTCCATTCTCTGACTTGTGTTTTAATATGGTATTGAGAGTAAGGTTTGAATGAGTGGCCTGTGTAGTGAATGGGAGCTATCTTGATAGTCCAAGATCGAGTTTATTGGAATCAAGAACAGTGTGTGATCTGCAAGATTCATTCAGCAAACAAAGAAAGATGGCTGGTAATGGAAGCATCATCCAAGGGGCACTACCTGTGTTTGACGAGACACTGTTTGATGATTGGAGAATCAAGATAAGGCCAATCTTTGGGTATCAGGATGTGTCAGAGGGGATTCTGGTTGGTATTGAAGATCCAGGGCGAAAGGCTAGTGATGAGGAGAAGAAGGCTTTCAAGAATTGCCAGAAACTTGATGATAAGGCCAAGTTTTTGTTGTATAAGTGTGTAAGTTCTAGAATCTTTAACAAGATCTCGAAGGCAAAGACTGCTAAAGAGGCATGGGAGATTCTTGTCCAAATGTATGGAGATTATGACAAGAACAAAAAGGCGAAACTACACACGATAAGAAGAAAGTTTGAGCTTCTTCCGATGGAAGAGAATGAGACCATTGTAGAATATTTTGACAAGATTCAGGAGTTGGTTAATGCCATGAGGGCATGTAAAGAGAGCATCACAGATCAATCTGTGGTCGACAAGATCTTGAGGACGCTTCCTCAACGATTTGATCATCTGGTGGTGACCATTGAAGAAACGCGTGATCTTGACTCAATGGACTTAGAAGATTTGTAGCATTTATTGGAAGCTCACGAGTGTAGAATCAATGAGCGAAAAAAGATTCAAGAACTAGCTCTTCAAGCAAGAACTAGCTATAAAGAAAGGAGTAAAAAAGGATGGTCAGAAGACTGGCAGAAAGATGGAGGCTAATAAGATGAAATGGAAGTCAGTAGTTGATTCAAGAGAGGGCAATCAGAAGGAAAAATCCTCTAGCGATGATGAGAAGGAATGGAAGTTTGACAAGAAGAATGTGCGGTGTTATAAGTTTCAATAGATGGGACACTTTGCCCGTGAATGTCGCAACGATGATGGAGTGAAAGGCAATAAGAGTCAGGTGCATCTTGCTAAAGAAGAAGAGTTGTTCGTCTGAAGTAGTGACACTGATGGCACAAACAGAGATAGTGAGTAACAATGAGTCTTTATGGTATATGGATTCGGGTTGCTAAACTCATATGACCGGGAGGAAGGACTGGTTTGTGAAGATTCAAGAACCACCCTCACCTGGGAGGATCAGGTTTGTTGATAATAGCAGCCTAACAGCAGAAGGAGTGGGAAAGGTTGTTTTGAGGGATCTTGATGGAAGGGAGATTATAGTAGAAAATGTGTTATATGTGCCAAGCTTGAAGACAAATTTGATGAGTCTTGGGCAACTTCTTGAAAAAGGGTTGTCAATGAAGATGGAGGACAATTGCTTGAATGTGTTCGATCAGTACAAAAGAACAGTAATTCAAGCCAAGCTGTCCTAGAATCAGACTTTTCAGATTGGGATGAAGACTTACATTAGTGTTTCTCTACCACAGAAGCTAAGGCGAAATGGTTGTGGCATCAAAGATTTTGCCATCTTAATTTTAGATATTTGCATCAGTTAGAAAGCAAACAAATTGTTTATGGTCTACCCAAGATCAGTGTTCCAGAAGAGGTGTGTAGAGATTGTGTGCAGTGCAAACAAACTCGTAGAAGTTTCAACAAAGGGTTACCCATGAAGACCACCAAGAAATTGGGGCTGGTTTATTCTAACGTTTGTGGTCCCATACAAGTCGAAACACCTGGAGGTAACAAGTACTTTTGTACTTTTATTGATGATGCTACAAGAAAGACATGGGTGTATCTTGTTAAATAGAAGAGTAAAGTGTTTGATGCATTAAGAAGATTCAAGAAAATGGAAGAGAAGCAAAGTGGGATGACTGTGAAGGTGTTACAAACGAATGGAGGTGGAGAATATACCTCCAATGAATTCATGGATTTCTGTGAAGAAGAAGATTTGGTGCACGAAGTCAATCCCCCTTATACGCCAAAACATAATGGTTGTGCCGAAAGGAAGAATAGGAGCTTGATGAACATGGTAAGGTGCATGTTACATGGGAAGAAGTTACCTCAATTCCTTTGGGGAGAAGTAGTAAGCACTACTTCATATGTGTTGAACAAGTGTCCCACTAAGCGTTTGCAGGAATTGACACCTGAGAAGGCTTGGAAAGGTGTGAAACCGAGCGTGTCACACCTTAGGACTTTTGGCCTATGAAGCTCAGACACGGACACGGATATGGACACGACACGGACACGAGGAAACGTCTAATTGAAAAAGTGTAGGACACGGATACGACGATATATATATATATATACTTTTAGTCCAACGATCAATTAATACTGAGTTTACTGCCTCAAAAATAGATGAATGTTCAACTTGTGCCTTTCCTTTCCTTCATGTTGGTATATAATCTTCCTCACATCTTCAATCATTGAATCCCACATCTCATACACTAAATGAAGAGTAGTCATATCCGTATCTGTTTTTTAAGAACATCATAAATAGGGACAGTAAAAGCAAGTATATAGTCAACCTTCATCCACCAATTATCATTCAATAAAGTTTCTTTGACTGTTCGTACATTATCAACATTATCCTCTTTAAAATACGAGACACATATATATTATAAAATATATTAATTATATAATTATATATAAATTA
>Ga0099823_1009056_pt1 | contig 10110 bp, 4 predicted proteins | sample CowpearedBW_FD_76831 | JGI IMG/M metagenome (GOLD analysis project Ga0099823, IMG submission 76831) | Root nodule microbial communities of legume samples collected from California, USA - Cow pea red BW | ecosystem: Host-associated > Plants > Roots > Nodule | place: USA: California | collected...
TATATATATATATATATATATATATATATATATATATATATATTATATTTTCTTGATTTTATTTATGCAAGGAATTTTTATATTATGTGGTTGACACTTACACCTGTGGCAAACATAAAAAACAGCTGATTAGGATTCATATTGAACTAGTTTTGAATGGCTGACAGTAAAAAATCTGCTCTTCCAAAAAACGAAAATTGAAGTAAAATTGGCTTTTCAAATTTGTATATTACACGACATAAAAATTTTGAAAACCAATTTCACTAGTAATTTTCTGAATTTAGAGGCACACACTGAAAATACGTTATTAATTTCTTTTCAAATTAACAGAGAATGCATCGGTAGTGCTGTACATTTTTTTTTTTTGAAACTGTAGTAACTATCATATTTTAGTCATCAAACTGAAACATTGTATTTTCATTGTTTCAGGTATAACCATAGGACCTATATATTAAATTTATGGACAAATAAAAGAATATCGCTGGATATACTTCAAGCTTTGCTTGTTACTACTGTTAATCCTTTAGGTCCACATGTCTCGTGGCTCTAAGGTGATTTAGGTTAAGGGTTTTTTTCATTTCTTTCCCATTGTCATGGTATACTTTTGACTTTTGAGGGATTTTTTATATGTATTGTGTTGGCCATTTTATTATGATTCTTTACCTCCCCCGGCCACAGTCAAAAAAAAAGGAAAGAAGTGCCAGAATCACTGGGATGTTTCATTCCTACATCTTTTTTCTGGTCTTCTTTAATCTTTTGACACTCTTCATTGTTACTTATTTTTGTTGTTTCTGTATATTATCCTTGCCAATTTTCCGCTGTGATTTGGAGCCATCAGCGCGGAAATGAGTACAGGATGGATTCAAAAAATACATATATGTATCAAAACTCAAAGATGCTTAAAAGATCGTTATTTATATCTTAACAACTTCTTTTCTGAATTATCCATGGATATGTGGGTGCTGCTGCTCTTTTCTTTATGTAAATATTAGAGTCTCCACAGTCCACCCGTTTTGGATCTTCTCAAATGCTAAATTGGCACAAGATTAGAGAATATAATAAGAGCAAAAATTTAATTTATATTTGTGATGTTTAATATCTTTATTAGAGTGTCTTGATATTACATAAAATGTAAAATCTTAAGTTAATTTTTTTTATATCTAAAGAGCAATCTTTCATTTAACAAGGTAAAAAAGTTATTAAAGTGGGATATGCTAAGATTCTTGTGTTGGAGTAAAATTTACCATAAGATATGAGAAGTGATGTGACCTAAAATAAATTACGATTAAAATTTAAAGAAACATTCAAACATATCTTAGTAACTATTTCTTACTCTTTTTGTTTTAAAGTTGAGTTATTTTTAAGTCTGATTGAAATGTGTGCATTATAAGTTGTAGATGCGTATAAGTTTGACTTGTGTAAAATCAACCAGGTGGTTGATCTGTTTTGTTAATCATGGACTGTAAGGTTATGCAATTAGTAAATAAAGTTTTTGCAAGAAATTACAGTGAGGATTTTTAACTCAAATTTTATTTCTTATAAGTTTATTTTTATAAAAGTGTATTTAAAACTAATATTATTTAAATATGTAATGTATAAATTATGACAGATTAAGTCAACCTTGACTAATTAGATGACCGGCTTTTTAATGAGTCATCGGTGGTGACGTACATGGCAGCACCACCGCTTATGGCAGTTGCGCAGATGGTCAGATCAGAGTTGAAACCGGAAGATGAAATTTTATAATTCATATATTATCATGCTTTCAAAAGAAAATATATATAAGCATTAAATATCTTAAAATAAAGAAATATTTTGAAGTGAAGTTTACTTCGTTAGTAAAGTTTTTTTTTTTTTCATGAATAAGAGCACGCAAAACAAATTTATCTCTCTTCAGTGTCACACTAAAGAAAATATTTAAATCAACTGGACGGGTTAATCCTCGAACATTGTTTTTATTTATAGTTTCCCACTCAACTTTTGTCGTTTCTATGCATAAATTAAGGTTATATGTCTAATTTTGCACCAACTGTTTGTTATGATCTTCATTTCACTGGATTCAGAAAAAAAAAATATCATCATTGAAAGGTGAGAGGTGCTTTCATCTTCAAGTCATGATTTCGCTTCTTTGCAAGAAGGAGCTCCATGAGGCTGTTGAGTGCAATATCCGGGTCTTCATCCAGCAAAAACTGCTCCCCTACCTCCGCAGGAGTGACATCGATCACCCCAAGCAAGTTCTCAATTTGAACAAAAAGTGGGTGCTCCGTAATCCCAAGGTAATTGGAAGCCAGCATTTTGAACCCACCTGGGGTGCAGTAAGTCATGTCAATGTGCACATCCATACGCCCAGGGCGCAAGAGAGCAGGGTCCAATTTCTCCTTATGATTCGTCGTGAACACTACGATCCTCTCATTCCCACAACTCGACCACAACCCATCTATGAAATTCAAGAACCCTGATAATGTCACCTGCAAAAACAGTAAGCGAGACTCAAAGCCATTTCTCGATGCTTGAAAGAAAGGGTATAAAACTGACTCATCAGTATCTGAAACTAAGAAAAAGTTGTGATTGCATTGTATTATACCTGGGGTGCTGAAAAATGGTGCGGGATGAAGTGGTGGGGTTGTGATGATTTAGGTTTAGGTTTTGCTAGCCTATCCTGCAAATGAAGGGAGCAATCAATGTCCTCCACAACAAGAATGGAACGATTCCTGGTAGCAATCAACAATCTCCTAAGGTCAGAATTTCCATTAACAGCAGCGAGTTCCAAGTCATAGACATCGAAATTCAGATAATTAGCCATAGCAGCAATCAAACTCGATTTCCCGGTCCCAGGGGGACCCGAAAGCAAGTACCCTCTCTTCCACGCCTTCCCAACACTCTTATATAAACCCTTTCTCTCCACAAACCTATCCAAATCCCTAATTATCATCTCCTTCAATTCCCAATCCATCGCCACAGTCGCAAACGTCGCAGGGTGCTCAAGATTCACGCCCTGCCACGACTCCCCCCTCCCTCCCATCCGAAACCGCATGTCCTTCACCGTGAACAGCCTCAGCGTCTTCCTCCGCTCACGCGCCGCATCCGCCTCCTTCATCACGCGCGGAAAATACTCCGCCAGAACCATCTCCCGGTGCTTCTTGTGGAACCGCACCTCGAAGAAGTGCACCGCGTAATTCGATTTGCCAAGTTGGGACACCAGCCTCCACCGGAACGGCACGCCGTTGAAGGAGTCCGTGATCTCGTCGTTTCCGTCCATGAGGAGGGACACGTGGCGCGATCTCGAAGTCATCGTGGCGCGGAAGCGCTTCGTGTTCGGCGCCTCCTGCGGCTTGAGGTAGAACTGCGCCGCGGCGAAGAGCGGGTTCGGAGTGATCCCGTTAAATTCGTCGATGACGAGGGTGACTTCGTTGGACAAGGAGGAGAGGAGTTTCGAGAGTTTGGAGTAGAAGTAGTCTTGGAACTCCTGGGGAATGTAGTTGTGGGTGAAGGAGCGGAGGAGCATCACGGTGGCCGCCACGGACGCCGCCGTGGAGACTACGTTTTGAAATTTGGAAGTCATGATTGGGCCGTAATTGGGCTGGAATTTGGCGGGCTGCTGTAATAATCGCTACGAACAGAAAGAAAACCAAAACTGAAGAATATTACTGTGAGGACGGGAATTTAGGTTTTATTATTGAAATCTGAAACTGTCAACTGATGCAATTTATGATCATTGATTTTATTTTGAGAGTTTAGTTGTTTTCAGTATTGTTGTTCTCTCGTTGCATTTTCCTCACTGACCTTGACTTCTACTAATGGGTCTTCTTTCTTCCATTGCAGGAAACTTCTTTGAGCTTCACTGCATTTACCACCTTAATTCCTCAAATAACCTTAACTCAGAGCGGAAGGTACGCTTATGCCTTGCTTGTCAAAACCGATTACGAAAATTGTTGATGTCAGACTGATATCACAAACTTAATAGAGAAGAAAGAAAAAAAAAAATATATATATATATATATATATATAGAATTTTGTTTTTGTCATTTGTTGAATGTGTAACACTCCATTTAATTAAGTACGCGAAAGGAAGCGTTACAAGAAAGATAACATAAAAGCGCATTCTGGGAGTTTTAAACTCAACTCCATACAACTCATGGCACACCACGATGCCCAAAAGAAAACTAGATAAAGAGTAACCAAAGTACATAAATCTAAGGACGAACAATTACGTGGGTCACAGCCCTAGATAAACTCATATGGAAATATAAACTAGTCCACGCGGACTATGCAGCGGAATCTCCACCCCTGTTGTCTATGGGTGTTCCTCGCATCTACTCACACCAACAAGTTGATGATCATCGCAAAAGAGAGTACCACACAGCAGATAAGTTATGATTGTTCAGACAATACACTATGACATGACTCGACTTATCCGGATACATATAACCATGGTCGGATTCAGCGGATGCTTGCACTTGTGGTGGATACCTATGCTCACCTCCGAGCTATGTGTTACAAGTGTTTCAATGAATCGATTTCCCTCACCACAAGGTTAGTCCTTAATGAATTTCAGCCCTCCTGTTACTCTCACCACAGGAGTCAGTCCGCTCTAAGTGAGACTAACTGACCCCTTAGAGTGTCAGGATGCAATCCTTACCTAATTATACAAATGAGGCACCACCATAGACACCCACTAACAGGGACCATGGAATTACGTCCCGAAAGCGCGACACTGAAAGTCTCGCCTAGAGATCCCAATGAATTATGCACTGACACAAACAAAACAAGATCACACAATCAAATAATATTCACCATGTAAGGATATATTCATTATGTCAATCTTTAAAGCCAATACCTTTCACGTATCCAGGTCCAACTCATCATAACCCATCCATGCTCATAGGATTCAACTCATCTCGTTATCATGCCACTTTAACGATACCCATTTCATTTAGTTCACATGCCAATTCTCACACCAAACCCATCATCTACAATCCATGAATCATGCCACGCATGCATAACACTCCCTTATATACATGTTTCTCATCATAACATTCATACCCAATCAAATACCAATCATCCAAGAGCAAACAAGCATCTAATAGCGCACTGCCTCGCCCAGTCCCTCGCTCAGGCTGAAGGGTCTCGCTCAGACGAGACGTGCTCGCTCAGGCGAGGCTCAAGAAAAGCATCAAGAAACCAACGCGGGATCTCGCTTGGGCGAGACCCCTCTCGCCTGGGCGAGATGTTCGCTCGCTCAAAAATTGGGCGGGTCGCCTGGGCGAGCTCTCGCGCAAAAGGGTTTGGGCAAGTCCCTGTTCGTCTCGTCTAGGCGAGACTGGCTCGCTTGGGCGAGATTATCAGGTCTCGCCACTGTTTCACTTGCAGTAGCTATATTTTTCAAACCAACCAATCATACAAGATATCCCACGCATCAAAACGAATGATTAATCCATACAATCAACAACTAACTCAAGAACAGGCCAAAAACAACTTAAACTTGAAACCCTAACTTCCCGTACCTGGAAAAAGGGTTAACAGAAACCTTGACGGCACCACCGCGAGCACGACAGCTCTAGGAACGGACTAGTGAGCTGAAAACATAAGGTAAACAGGACAAAAGACGGAGTATTACGAAACTGTAACTGTGAACTATGAAGGAATAACAATGGAACCTATACAGCGGTACTTACGTGGAGTAGGAGCGGGTTCCGAGCTAGTTCGAGAAGGCTTAGGGCAAAACCCTAGCAGAGCGTCTTGTGAGGGTAAGGAGGGGATGACGGCTGGTGCTGTGGAATAATGAGAGTAAGTGTGTTAGGCCAGCTTAAGGTTTGGTTATATTACTTGGGCCAGCCCTAAGCCCAAATACAAGGGACAACCCTTTTACTTTAGGGCAAAAAATAATAAAGCAGATTTTTAATGGGTCTTACAGAATGGAAATGTATTACTACAAAAAAACATTTAATGTAAATTATTTCAAATTTAACAAGTATAATTAATTTAAACTATAACTAATTTAATTACATTTAACCAATAAATAATTGATTGGTTTAAAAATAATTTCACAAATGATGTGAATACATCATTTGATTTTAATGTAATACACTTTGAATTAAGTTAATTTCATGCAATCACCATATATATTAAATGTTTTCTTACCTTTTATATTCTCCGGTATTTATAGTTGAAACCATTATAATTTAGTTATAATGTAGTTTATATTATTTGTCCTTAATGCACTTCTTTTTTAAAAAGTAAATATATTTTTTCTACTCTAGCAATGAACATTTCCTCCATTCTTCCCCATTTTTGAAAAAATTTTCACATATCATATTCTTCGCCAAAATTAGTAGGAAAGTGGGAGAAGAAATAAGATGTTTTCTGCATCTGCGTGATTCATACACTGCAAAGCCTCCGCTCAAGAATTTTTAATTTATATAAAGGTTGAAAAAGTAGTGAAGAGGATTAGTGTCTCTTTGTGATTTAGGAGGATATTGTTTGTATATTAATTAAACATGCATACCATCTTCCATCTTTTAAGCTTATGTCAGTATTAATTAAAATGCTGGGGGATAACAAAAAAGACAAACAGAAAGAGTTGGGTCGAAAAAAATGTAATACAAGATAATATTCGAAAAGAAAATAGTATTTTGATGGCCGAATTTTTTTTACATCTTATTGATATTACTCATTATTTTTCATCTTTTTCTATTTTTAAAAATACAAAAATTAATTTTTGGTAAGATAATTTATTCTTATAAAAATGTCAAATAGTACTCAACATTTTTCATACTTGAAAACAGGAGTTTTTTGCATAAATATTGAGTTGCTTTCATTGTTATTGGTGACGCCACTTCGAATGTTGTCAAAGCCTGTGAATTATGGGTGTATTTTGTATATATGAAACTGTTCAGTGCGTATCTGTGGTGAACAAAAGGTTCAGTACACGTATGCCTAATGTTTTCTACAGAAGTTTTACGCATATAAAAATTCAAAAATATATTTTGAGTTTTTGTGTGAATCACTTAAAACAACGAAACATTTGTCATAGTTTTCTTAAAAAATGGATTGTGATGGCGCAATTATAGAAAACAGAAATTGGCATGGGTGGCATGGAAAACTTTTCTTCTCCATTCTTTAGTTCTACCAAATCGATTAAAATCAAGTCTTTCCTTTTTCAGTGTTCATGATGTATATGTTTACATTATGAGAATTTGAAATGTATTCAAATTTCAAAATCTTTTCAGCTTCTTTGTTCGATGGTTTTCTAAAGTTGTTAGACATCAATTACTTGTAATCATACATTGCATGTACTTCATATCAGGATCTTATTATCTATTAAAAAATGACACCAACAAAATATAAAAATCTAATCCATTTTAATTTGATTAGGATCTAATATAATATACAATTTCATCCAAACCAAACTTCTTTCCACAAAAATCAATAACGTATAGATACTTTTTAACAATTTTTTTATCATGAATTTGTTTAAATTCAATAAACATTTTACAAAAAAATGTGTGTGTGTGTTTTATCATGAATTTGTTTAAATTCAATAAACATTTAAAAAGAAAAGATGTGTGTGTGTGAGTTAATTGTTAAACCTTTTCAATATCCAAGTTTTTTGTTATCTATTTTTCTTAAGTTGTTTGCATATTTTGAAATATGTCTTTGTATGAAAAGTTTGAGAAACAGGCATGAACCTTATCTTTGTTAGCCTATGATTATAATCATACTCGTTATCAAAAACATAACTTGTTTTTTTAATTATTTGTTAGATTTTGCAAAGTTAAGTATAATTTAATAATAACTTAGGATAAATTATCTACATCATGAATGTGAGTTAATCAAAATGTTTTTAGTTTTTATCTAAATAATACGTTTTATTGTTAATATTTATAATATTTTTTAATGTTAGTTTAGATATTATATATAATAATGAATTTTTGAAAAAAATTATGTTTTTTACGTTCAAATACCACTAAAGATTCATCTTTTCATCAAAAAACATCTCAAGTTTTCGACAAGCAACCCATTCAATAAAACTCATAAAAAATGGTATTATTTTTTTTTCAATTTAGTTTGATTAAAAATAATTTATAACTATCCAAATAAGAAAATCATATTATAAAGGAGATGAAATTTAAAAAGGTGAATATAAAAAAATATAAAGTGAAAACTTAGAGAAAGACATCACATCATGCAAAGAGAGAAAAAAAGAAGAAGTTTTACATCAAATATAAAATCTTGAGAAGTTATTGTTATTACATGTCCTAATTAACATAATTAATTCCTTCTATTACATATTTGTGAATTGAACTCTATCATCATCAATGTATGAATTAGGTTTAGAGATATTTAGGTACACCAATTAAAAAAGTGACCAAGGAACCAACAAAATATCTCACACTTGTGTTCTTAAGGAATCAGTGAGGCCACATGAAATGAAAGTAAAGCATCATCAGATATCACATTGATATAATAAAACTATACAGTAATTAATATACCATTTTTTTTCTAGTTCTTTCTATCACTTCACTATTTTATTTCTCACTTTTTATCTCTCTTATTTGTATATTATATTTCATGTTTTCTTTTCCTTTTTATTTTTTGCAATTTGTTGCATATTATATGCATCCGGAATTAAAAATTAATGCAAGAGATAATGGAAAAGCAGAATATCTAGTACATGATGGTGATTGGCATATTGAGCTTCTGCACATTAAAATAGTGCTTTTTTCCAATAGTAATTATATTCGATACTCAAACTCTTTTTCTTTTATTTTTTTTTTCTTCCAAACTTTTTTTTTCTCATTAGATTTCATTAAAATATAATTTTTGACTGGCAGCACATTAATTTTGAATTTATACTATTTTTTTGTTCAAAGTTGTTTTTACCTAAAAGAATAAAATGCTTGCTTGGATGGCAGTTTTAAAAAAAAAAAAATTCGGTGCTAAATATAAGTACTTTTGAAAAATAACATTCTTTAAAACTTTTTAAAACTTGTTTAAGATAAAATGAAATTTTTTGTTTCCAGTTTTTTTCTGAAGAGACAACGATTTATAGTATGTATTTATTTATTTTTATACTAAATCAGTATTTGTCTTGTAACTTAAAATCTAACTACCTAGTTTATAAGCTGAATGGATCAAAAGTTTGTCTCTTACATTATTTATTCGAAGAATATCGAATTTATTTTCATCTTCAATTAGTTTAGAATTATAATTTCTATTTTCTTTCTTCGTATCTATCTTTTATTTTTCTAAATTTTGGAAATCTTTTGTTTTCACATCTCACTCTTAGTTACGTCACGTTTTTTCTTTTCACTTTATTATTATACCCACACAGCAATTAATAGTGTGTAACCTGATCTTATTATCACAAAGTTTCACAACTTTTATGAGAGTTGAATGCATATACATTATAGTATAAACACAAATTCCTATACTTATTACAATGTATAATAGTTGTTAAAAAAATTATAAAATGAATTTATTTTTTTTATTCTCATCTTTTATTTTTTTAAAATAATTTAATATAAATAATTAATTTTTTAAAAGAAAAGATAATGATAGATCGATTATTCATTACTCTCACAGAAAAAAAAAATAATTTGTATATTTATCTTTATTTTTATATTTTTTCGCTGTGTGAAAAATATATATTGTCGTAAAATGTAGTTACATTTTTCATTAAAAATCAACCAATAGAAGGTTTTTCCTTGTGTAACACAATCCTGGAAACACATACTGCATAAAATTTACAGACACAAATATATTCTTAAAATCTTAAATACATATTAAGAGTCGAAACCAGACCAGAGAATAGTATCTGTTATCATGTCTTGTCTCTCCGGGGTAAGTCCCCTCATCTCCACACTATTCTCACATCTCAAGAATCAGAATACCTCATTCACATCAATTCTTCTTCACTTTTTCTTATTTATCTTAATATTTCTTTAACAATAATAATTCAACAGCATTAAATAAATATATCAATACTTAAAACATATTTAGAGATAAAATAAAAACAAGTTTATAAATTATATAATATGATATTATAGGACATTAATATTTTGACATCACACTCTTTTCTATTATCATTTGACATTACCACTCAATACA
>Ga0099823_1009069_pt1 | contig 10099 bp, 11 predicted proteins | sample CowpearedBW_FD_76831 | JGI IMG/M metagenome (GOLD analysis project Ga0099823, IMG submission 76831) | Root nodule microbial communities of legume samples collected from California, USA - Cow pea red BW | ecosystem: Host-associated > Plants > Roots > Nodule | place: USA: California | collected...
GAAGATGGAGAAAGCCCACATAAGATGATGCTTCCGGAGATAGCAGAGCTTGCACAAACTGGAGAGTCTCTTAATTTTGAGATGCATTCTTGTCTATCACGAACCGCCACAGCTTCTGAGAGCCCCAGATTAGATTCAAAATATGAAGATGGTGACAGTTATATATCCTGTCTTTTGAATCTATCTCTGGCATCTTCTCCATTACAAGCCAAGAGAAACACATGCCATGATAGAGCCCCATCCCTAATAGACTGTGCAGAATTTGGCAAATTGGAAGGATCAAAATTTTGTGCCAATGATATTAAAGAATATGACGCTGGAGCCTCTTCAAGCAGAAGTCTAAACGAGGACACTAATTCAGCTGAAGCTACCCCAACTGCTCCGGTCAGAGTAAATGATGTGTTCTGGGAACAGTTCCTTACTGAAAGACCAGGTTGTTCTGACACCGAAAACTCAATGTCCACCCACAAAGTAAATGCTTATGTTGCTGATGAAAATGAAGGGCGCTCGGTTCATGGAATCTCTGGAAATGTCATGGACAGGGATCAACTCACACTCTGACCATATTGTCCTGGATCCTTAATACTAGTTTTGATATTGGTATGTGAGTTTTACATGATAAATTAAACATACTACTTGAAACTTGACATCAATTTTTATGCCTATTTTGTGTAAAATATGGATAATCTGCACTTGTCTTGGACACATTATCACTGATGTATACGAGGTAACAGTTTTTGTAGACATTAATGTTTAGAATGTTTTTATTTAACAACAATAACGTGGCATTTCTTTGTCCGATGGGTAGTAAAAGTTTGAATTGGAAATGCATTCTTTTCTGTTCTGCATTTTGATTGCCACTTCTGCACTGCATTTCTTTTCACTTTTATCTTTATCTTTAGACGACATAAGTAATATCATATCATTCTATTCCGGTAATATGATGGAAAGTTGGGGTGACATCAGCAACAGATACAACTCTTGATTTCTGAGCCGTGTCAGTGCTGTATAAAACGATCAAGATGCTATTTTTAATTCAGTCGTACTCTTTGTTACTTGATTGAGACTGTTGAACACGATAACGAGAATGTCTGGTGCCGTTACATATTTGAAGAGGCAGAAAAGCACAATAATTTGTTACTTTCTTCGAGCCACATACATTTCTGTTTTACTGAGATGTAGGACTCCTTGCACTGTAAACTTCATATTCCACAGCAATTCAATCATTGTTTTATAGCTACTACTTTTATTTTCCAAATTTACAAATAAACACACCCTGAACTAAAATAAGGTCATTTTGTCCGTAATGCATAATTTTATCTCTCTCAAAGTTAACTAGTTAATTGCAGATGCTCTCTGCTTAGCTCAGTTTTCTTGCTTTATTATTACTTCTTCCACTTATTCTTTTTGTCGACCTATCGATTGGAAAAGCTCTATTCACACACAACAAAAAGGTATATCAGTGCACATTTCTGGTTAACATATTTGAACTCAAATGGTTGATTCTTAATTGTTTCAGTTTAACTTTAATTTTCCGTATTCTTTCTCCATTCTTCCTTTTCTTTTTTGTTTCAGTATTCTCGGTAGCCTTTTTGGCGTGGTAAAACTGTCATTTTCTTGTCTCTGTGAATCACTTTGTGACCAATAATTTAGTTAGATTAGATTTTTTTTTTTATAAAATATAACCACAACAACAGTAAGAGTATTTGAATTTGTCAATTACGTTTTGACAAGTGATTAGCTATGTGATTGCTAATATATTTTATTTTCTCGCGGATGGTTCATGAGTCGTAAAAGGACTCTTCTTTGGTCTGTATGTAATTTTTTATTCAAAGAATTTAACATCCAGAAGGAAATTGACTCTTGACTGTGATATGAAAGATACCTACGCTGCACATAAAAAAGGACTTTTGTATTTCTACTGTGCTCCTAACACATCACGAGAAGAAATTCAAATATATATCAGGAAAACACTATTCATGATGTTCTTTAAATAAGTAGTTAAGTAAGACTAAAATTTATGGGGAAAGTGAAAAACAAAGACCACTTTTTACGGTTTTTTTTTTCATGGAACAGCAAGAGAAATAAGAGGTAATTAAGGGAGAAATGATTAATGAAGCATCGATGTGATGTGATGAGAGGATGAGGATAGTAACCTAACAAGTGTGAAAAATGAATAAAATTGAGTGAGTGTGTACTAATTCTGGAATGTAATGATTTCTCTGATTCTGCGTTGCTGACAGTAATGATGGCACTAATATGGTTGACTAGTTGTAACACAACATCTGCTATGCGATGCTATGTTACTGTGCTGCGCCACTCCTACACCTACTGCCCCCATTTATAACCCTCCAGCGACCACGCATCTCACTTTCACTGTCTCAAAAACAAAAGATCTCAAAACACAACACAAGGATGTCCCAACCCAGATTCCTTTCCACTGTCTCCCTCTGTCTCGCCCTTCTTCTGCTCCACGCCCATCCTCCAATCTGCAACGGCCTATCGTTTGTGGACCTCAATTTGCTGAAACACAATGAAATGGCTGTGATGACCAAAAGGGTTTGCACCAAAACCATCGGAGAGTGTTTGAGTTTGACCGACCCAGACATGGATTCGGAGACCAACAGAAGAGTTCTGGCAATGCAGAAAAAGTACATTAGCTACGAGACACTGAAGAGAGACATGGTTCCCTGTGACAGAGCTGGAGCTTCTTACTACAATTGTCATGCAATACGAGCCAATCCTTATAACAGAGGCTGCGAGGTAATTACTGCATGTGCAAGAGGTCAAGACATCAAGACTTGATAGGTTAGAATTAGAACTCACCATGAATGGGGGAAACTCTTCTCCCTTCTCTTTTCCCCCTTTCTTTCCCCCATTATCTTTCCTTTGTAGTTAAGATCACCCCTTTAAATGCTTTCTGTTTTACTTTTGAACCACCGTGTCTATGAAAGTATCGATTTTTCTTTCCCAGAAGATTCCACATTTTCCATGGGATTATCATGCTTGTTTGTTACAGATACGATACAAAATTGTGGCTACTATTTTAATTTGGTGATATCATTTTGTTGGAAGCAGGGTCTGGAAAAATTAAACGATATCCTTTTTAGCAAAACAGAAAAAATTATCCATACAACAACTTTCCATGGGGATTAGCTGCAGCGTTTAACTTTTTTCTTGTCATTAATTAGATATTTTCCCAGAAGCTAGGTTTTTCTTGAAGTTCTGGTGTCAGCAAATGTTAAGTTTTAGAGTGGAATTGGGAAAATCAATCGGCATGAGACAAACCAACCTTCTAGTGCAGAAGATAGCTCCTAACATAAACCAGATGCTGATTGCAAGGGAAAAGAAGTTGATTTCTTCATGCGGGTCGACAAAATAACATCTAAAGAAAATGAATTGCAAAACCACCTCATTTAAAACATTTTGCCCTGATCTAATTTTAGACTATTGAGTACTACTGTGGGCTCTCGAGTCTATATAGCCAACTCCTGCAGGTTTTTCAATTCTACTTTTCCTTACTTTCTTGAATGTTAGCAGAGCAAGATTTTGTGGATCATGTCTTATTGTTTAGAACAGGACGATGCTAATCTTGGTCACCTAAGCAGCCTTTGCAGTTTGAATAGTTAACCAAGTTATGTAACATAATTTTGAAGCTTAACACCAGATAGGAACTTAACTCCGAAGTAAACAGCACAATCAGTCCATCATTAAAGTCGAGGTGTCTGATAGGAAAGTCTGTAATTCCATACTTTTTGTCAATTTAGCACCAGCCTTGACAGGCTGTTGGAAACGTTGCATCTAATACTGCTTTTGAGGTTTCTGATAACGTAAGAAAAGATGTTACTTGCCAACCCTTTTTCTGAAGTTGTGGCTTTCGGATCTTTTGTTGTTGTAGGTTGAGTGTTCAGAAAATTAAAAACCATTTCTTACGCATATATGTTGGGTGATCAATGTTTTTCTACTTCTGTTACCTCAATTGGAATTATTTTCCTTGGGTACAAAGGTACTCTGATTTCCCATTCCCCCTTTAGCTTATTTAACCACATCAATTCAGTGTTGCAGAGTGTTTGTAACAGTGTACCATCCCTTCCGAAAATAGAAGGATCAACTCCTTCTTTCGTCTTTATAGCAACTCCATCCAACTGGCTCATACAATTTCTTTCTCCACGTCATAAAGTTGGATGATATTGCTTGTGATTATTGTCAGAATATGAAAGATGTATACCTGTGAAAATTAGCCTCTATGGCATTATATTATCCAGTTTTTGCCAGGATGTGTTCAATAATTATCTGTTACTGGTTGTTGATTGTTTTAAATGGTAACATCTCTGTAAATAGCTTACACAGGGATCATATTTTTCACTGGATGGTAGTAAAAGTTTGCCTAAAATGACAGAAGTTGGAAAGATGTTCTAAACATTATTCACAAACAATTAATTACTGAACTCTATCTTGGGTGTGCTTTGTCTGGTCACTTGTGGGATTTTCATGGGACCCTTGTCCAACTGTATTTGTATGAACCGAAGATGGTCCATGTGGCGTTGTTAGAATAGTGTGTGGTGAGGGAAGTAGATTAGGAATACTGGAATAATGTGAATGTGAAATGTAGAAAGGCTAAAAGGCTTAGTTTGAAAACTTTGACTTGGCTCATTGGATTTGAAATGAATGTTAAAAGCTGTGTAAACGTGAATCTTGATTTTGTTAGCTTTGGATTGGAAGGAGAAACGTGTTGGGTGGAAAGCATTTTGAAGCTTCTAAACGCAGTTATGATGATGGCTTGATCATTGCTGCTATTGGTATTTGGTGGGCGCAATTATGCTATGCAATGTGCATCAGTGAGTGCGTCTGCTGGATCCGATTTTAGGTATCTAAACTCTACCACTTTCTCCATTATTTTTCTTTACAAACAGTAATGATGATAAAAGACCTATAGCACTGGTGAGGTTAGGATTAGCAGGTTCTTCAATTGTGGGATAAAAAAATGTTTATATTAAACAACTCAAACCAAAAATGATTTCTTGTTTCGTTTCTCGTGTGTCCTCTCTTTCCCTGAATAGCTTATCACTATTTATAAAATTAAGAACCAAAGTCACTGCCTACAAAAATGCTACTCCCGGGAAGCAACAGTAAGAAACTAACGAAGAAATCCTTCAATTGAGACAAACTAAACAAAAATATCAGTCAGATGACAGTCCTATAAAAAAGAAGGGATAAATAATCTATTCAATTTAACAAACACCAATGGTAATTACTAAAAATACGATAGGTAAATATTTTATTGTGTTCTAAAATGAATTAACAAATACTATACGGTTTTACATATTTTTCTTAAGAAAATTTGATTTTAAAATGAGTAAATATTTCTATTACACATAAAAAATCCAACATAAAATATGCAGATACAATGACTCGATCAAAGATTTTTTTTCCCACAATTCGAAATATACGGTGAGCTCTTTTTGGCTATTGTTTAGAAATTAAGTTATAGAGATTTTGGCTATTTTTCATCAGTGAAATAAGATATTCATTGACTAAGTAAAAATAAATTAATTTAGAAAATTTATTTGAAATTATTTGTTTCTGTTTTTTTTTTTTCCCACAAATTGGAATGTACGTGGCTGTTTCCTATGATCTGATAATAGAGTTAAGATTATAAGAAGGTGAGCCTGCAAGATGGGGCATATATTCAGGGAGGGACAAGTTGCAGAGACTGTGACTGAATTAAGCTGTTCCAAGCCATTGAAGCCAACAAGAAGACAACTATTTATTACCGTTCACTTCAGTCTTTTTACTCACACGATCGGAACTCTTCATCTGCTTACTATTCTGGACTCCTCAAATTCAAACCATTTTTGTAGCTCATTTCCAGCTACAATATCTTTAAACAAGAGAATGAAACAACACTTGATGTCCTCTTACTATGTCAGTGCAATATATATTCTTATTTCAAGTACTTCAATCAGAAGCTTCTTTATGTTCAACTGATAACATAAATTTCAGTGACGTGATATTCTTAAGAAAATTATATGATCAGGTTAGTTGAAGCGTTTGAAATAAAACATAAAGGACATCAAAGAAATACAGAATTGGATGTAAACAGACACCTTAATTCGTGTCTGAATAACAAGTATTATTTTTGCATGTTCTGTTTCGTATATTGAAAGATAGACTACAATAAATATGATAGCTGCTAAATCTCAACCCACACAGCCGCAGCAAAAGCCTTATTGAGACCCATTTGGTCACATTGTGATGATCCTAGGAAAAGAAAAATACCTAATCTAGGAGAAATTTGAAAAAGGATGTTTGTGTTGATTGTCCCTGGGATCAGTATCTGTAATGAGCAGGCTTGTATGGACCCTCAACAGGGACACTGATGTAATCAGCCTGATCCTTGGTGAGCTTGGTGAGTTTAGCTCCTAGCTGGCCAAGGTGAAGAGCAGCAACTTTCTCATCAAGCTGTTTGGGCAAAACATAAACCTTCTTTTCGTACTTCCCAGTACCCTTCTCCTTCCACAGCTCAAGCTGAGCGATGACCTGGTTGGTGAAGGAGCAGGACATCACAAAGCTGGGGTGGCCCGTCGCACACCCCAAGTTCATCAGACGACCCTCGGCCAACACAATGATCCCTGTCTTCGTCTCAGGGAAAACCCATCTGTCGGTTTGAGGCTTAATACTAATGCGCTTCACACCAGGGTAGTTCTCAAGCCCCATCATGTCGATTTCATTGTCGAAGTGCCCAATGTTGCACACAATCGCATTGTTCTTCATTTTCTTCATGTGGCTCACCATGATGACGTCCTTGTTCCCGGTGGTGGTGACGAAAATGTCCGCCACAGAGACAACATCCTCCAGAGTCAGAACCTGAAGACCCTCCATCATAGCCTGAAGAGCACAGATGGGATCGATTTCCGTCACAATCACACGGGCCCCGGCAACCTTCATGGCAGCGGCACAACCCTTTCCAACATCTCCATAACCACAAACAACGGCGACCTTACCGGCGATCATCACGTCAGTGGCTCTCATCAGTCCATCGGGGAGGGAGTGACGGCAACCATACAAGTTATCGAACTGCGATCGCACAACACAACACCACACAATACAACATAAAAGACTCGTAATATGTGAAAAAGAGGAGGAAATGAAATGAGTGCCACGAGTAGGTTGGTTACCTTGCTCTTGGTGACAGAGTCATTGACATTGATGGCTGGGAACAAGAGGGTGCCGTTGGCCTGCATCTGGTAGAGCCTCTTGACACCGGTGGTGGTTTCTTCGGAGACGCCCACCAGTCTGTCCTTCATCCTGTGGTACTTCTTGGGATCGGTCTTCAAGCCATCCTTGATGATGGTGAGCACGATCTGGAACTCCGCGTTGTCTGAGGAGGAGGGGTCCGGCAACTGCCCCGACTTCTCGAAGGCCTGCTCCGCCTTGACACCCTCGTGAATGAGGAGAGTGGTGTCGCCGCCGTCGTCGACGATGAGATCGGGGCCACCGTCGGGGCCCCAATCGAGGGCGCGCTCGGTGCACCACCAGTATTCCTGGAGGGTCTCGCCCTTCCAGGCGAAGACGGCGGCGCTGTCGCGGGCAATGGCGGCGGCGGCGTGGTCCTGGGTGGAGAAGATGTTGCAGGAGCACCAGCGGACCTCAGCGCCGAGGGCAGTGAGGGTCTCGATGAGGATGGCGGTTTGGATGGTCATGTGGAGGGAGCCGGTGATCCTTGTTCCTTTGAAGGGCTGAGAGGGTCCGTACTCCTTCCGGCAGGAGATGAGCCCCGGCATTTCAACCTCCGCCAGCTCAATCTCCAATCTCCCGAAGTCGGCGAGGCTCATGTCCTTCACCTTGTACTCCCTCCCACTGCTTGTTTTCTCCACTTGCAACGCCATTTTCGATGATAGATCTTCTTCCTCTTCTTGTTCTTGGATCGACGATGATCGATTCGATGCTCTTCCTCTCCCTCCCCTTCCCCTTTAAATACCCTCCTCTTCACCAAGCCCATTCTTTTCCTTCCTCTCCTTCCGGATCTATCCCTCACCTACTTTTCCTATTATTGCACTCTCTCCCCTTTTCTCCGATCCCACACTTCTACCTCCGATCTTCACTCCGCTCTTCTTGTTCCTCACTTTCACATTCTCAATTTAACAACATCATTTTATTTTATTAATTTTAATATTAATCATATACATTTTAAACAATTTAATATATATCATCACTTAGTAATAATAATAATTATATATCGTCACATAAACTAATTTTGAATTTAACAGAACAATTTTGAATTCCAAGTGATAGCGCGAGCGCGGTCTGGGAGTAAATCTGAAGGAAGCGGTGCCGATAGAAGCAGGAATGAGCGTGGGGGTTGGTAAAAGAAGGAAAGGACATTGCCACCCTCACCAACCCTCTTTGGAAAATCTCAGTAAGTTAAGCCACCAACTACACTACAATATACATGGGGAGAACACAGTGATAATTTTCAATGAAAACAAAGGTAGTAGGTTGATGCATACACTTCCAAATTCAAGTAAAATTGAAGCCTTTCCTTGTATTCAAAGAAAAATTCAAGCTTGTGGGGCCTCACATAGATGGTGTCACAAAAACAAAGGGTGTGAGGGGTAGAATGGTACATGAAGATATGGTGGGGGAAATGAGGAGTGGCTCTATTTAAGGGGATATGGGATGAGAAGAGAGGGCACAGTGTACACTGCACTTTCTTGCTTTGCTGCTTCTTTGTTTCGGACTCTGCCTCTGTGTCTTCAGAAGCATAACCAAATAATGGAAGCTGTGAGCGCGTGGGGTAACACGCCGTTGGCGACCGTGGACCCAGAAATCCACGACCTCATTGAGAAGGAGAAGCGTCGGCAGTGTCGGGGAATCGAGCTCATAGCGTCGGAGAACTTCACTTCCTTCGCGGTCATAGAGGCGCTGGGGAGTGCCCTCACCAACAAGTACTCCGAGGGTATGCCCGGCAACCGCTACTACGGTGGCAACGAGTTCATCGATCAGATTGAGAACCTGTGCCGTTCCCGCGCCCTCGAGGCCTTCCATCTCGATCCCTCCCGATGGGGCGTCAACGTCCAACCCTACTCAGGTTCTCCGGCCAACTTCGCCGCCTACACCGCTGTGCTCCAGCCCCACGACCGCATCATGGGCTTGGATCTCCCCTCCGGTGGCCACCTCACCCACGGCTACTACACCTCCAGTGGGAAGAAGATCTCTGCAACCTCCATTTACTTTGAGAGTTTGCCTTACAAGGTGAGTTCCACCACCGGATTCATCCACTACGACAAGTTGGAGGAGAAAGCATTGGATTTCAGGCCCAAGCTGATCATCTGTGGTGGCAGTGCCTACCCTAGGGACTGGGACTATGCCAGGTTCAGACAGGTAGCCGACAAGTGCGGTGCTCTCTTGCTCTGTGACATGGCTCACATCAGTGGTCTTGTTGCTGCTCAGGTAAACACTATATCAGATCCGTGTGTTTTCTTCAATTGTATTCCAGAAATGCATGCATATTGGGTTGGTGTGTGAAATGAATGATGATGATGCAGGAAGCTAACAATCCATTCGAGTACTGTGACATTGTGACCACAACGACCCACAAGAGCTTGAGGGGTCCTAGGGCCGGTATGATCTTCTACCGGAAGGGACCTAAACCGCCGAAGAAAGGGCAGGCTGAGAATGCAGTGTACGATTTTGAAGACAAAATAAACTTTGCAGTGTTCCCTTCCCTCCAGGTGGGTCCTCACAATCACCAGATTGGGGCACTTGCTGTTGCATTGAAACAGGCTATGAGCCCTGGATTCAAGGCATACGCGAAGCAGGTTAAGGCAAATGCAGTTGCACTTGGAAATTACTTGATGAACAAGGGTTACAGTCTTGTCACCGGAGGAACTGAGAACCACCTTGTCTTGTGGGATCTCCGCCCCCTTGGCCTAACTGGTAAGCTTCTACTCATACTACAGAAACCATAACACCTCACTTCAATTTGTTAATGCATTTCCCACACACTTCTCCCAGGCAACAAGGTAGAGAAACTCTGTGACCTCTGCAACATTACTGTCAACAAAAATGCTGTCTTTGGTGATAGCAGTGCACTGGC
>Ga0099823_1009076_pt1 | contig 10097 bp, 9 predicted proteins | sample CowpearedBW_FD_76831 | JGI IMG/M metagenome (GOLD analysis project Ga0099823, IMG submission 76831) | Root nodule microbial communities of legume samples collected from California, USA - Cow pea red BW | ecosystem: Host-associated > Plants > Roots > Nodule | place: USA: California | collected...
AAAAACATGTCATAAATTGATTAGGGTTGGCAAAAATATCTACAAGGATATCAAGAATAAGATTCATTACTCATAATTAGTATTCGTGAGTAGTAGATAATAGAAACTTTAATATTCATTTATAAACATGTCGGTATTATATTATTCATAAGTATCCTTTAATCATAAAATTTAAAATTAAAATTTAATTTATATTTTATTAAGTTATATTTAATTAAAATTAAAATTTAATTTATATTTTATTAGGTTAAATTTAATTAAAATTAAAATATAATTTATATTTAATTTTATATTTTTTAATTGTTTTATATTTTATTTTTAAAATGTATACTTTCTTTTAAATATTATAGTATTCATGGATAACCGCGGATTTTAACCTACAGGTGAATTTTTTTTATTGCAATTTGAGTAGCGAATTGGCATTATCTGTGCCCGACACAATTCATTGTCATCCCTAACAACAGAACGGTGCAAAATGCAAATGAGTTTCGTTATCCCATTCACATTTCCAAATAAAAATAAAATCATTCTCATTTCCATTCACAAACTCATCGAATAGAGTTTTTCAAAAAGTATTTGTTGAAATTATTTTGATAAATATGATTTTTTCTATTCATAATAGAAAGAAAGCAGGTTTAGTGGTGTGATTGGCATTAACTCTGATGTTAATAAAGTTAAAAATCTTTGTATTTTCATCATTGGTGAAGAGAAATCAGGGAAGAGGAGGGCGATGAGTAACCGAGAGTGGTGGAAAGTAGAAAAAGTGGGTGTGAACAAAACTATTTGAAAAAAAAAATAGAAATTAAGGTTCAAAAAGTAATATTACTTGAGTGTAAACAAAAAAGAATAAAGTTCACTTAGTAGAATCATCAGTGAGAAATTGGGCCTAGCCCAGCTACTCAACTAATAAGCTTACAATCGCCACATTCCTCTTGCGCATCCATAATTTTCTTTTTTCATCTTTATAATTTATTTTCCATCATTATTTTTCGGATGGTATAATTGAAAAATAAAAAAAATATACTTCTTAACTGTAAACTTTGAAAGTTATTTTTTTCTAAAAACAATATTTTTGGGTACAATCCATAAATCACTTTTAACTTTCGAACGGTGCAATCTGAAAAAAAGCTAAGAAAGAAAAATTAAATTACATAATTTATAAATTAATTTTGGCTTTTAAATATATAATTTAGAAATAAAAAGGAAATTTCAGACAGAACAATCTAAAATGAAAAAAAATGAAAAAAAATATAATGAAGGATTCAAGAAAAAAAATATGAAGGTGCTGGAAGAAATTGCCGTGTTGCAACGTTAGTCTCTCAGGACAATTTCAGACTGCTCAGGTTAAAATAAAATTTGAATTGATTAATATTTAATTAAGTTTTGAATTTTTGTAAGTAACTTAAATATCAAACTAATCTAATTGATATTGAGTTAATTTAATCAAATTAAAGTAATCTAGTTTCTTGGGACCACCAACAGAAGCTTTATTAGTCCACACAATTTAGAAACGTGGGTAGTCTATGACTTCAATAGAGAAATTGATGCGATAATTAATGGAACAGAAAATTGAATCCAAATGCTGATACATGTATAGGTGATTAGGTGTCTGATATATATTAATTATTGGATTAAATGTTTACCTTTTAAATTACAAGAGTCAAAGTTGACAAGGTAGGGCAACTTTTTTTACCCTAAGAACGTTTAATTGTGACGTGAGTCCCTTAATTATATGTCTTTTTAACATCAACCAATGCTCTTATAAAATATTTAAAAAAAAATCATAACTAAAATTATTTACCACAGACTAAAATTAAAAATCTAGAAAAATAATATAAGAGAACTTAACTTATGTAAAAACTAAGTATTTTTTTTAAGAGTAAAAATAGATCATGTTTAGATTTTTTATTATTTATTAAAATCTTGTAAATAAAAAAATTACCTATTTAAACTTATTTTAAATAAGTTATCATCTTTCTAAAATGATTGTCTTTTAACTCGCTTTTTCTAATTTTTGAGTTAACTCCTTATAAATAACTCACTTTTTTGTTTTCAACACCTATAAATATGTTATTTTAGTTTAGTCTCTATAGATATTTTATTCTTAGTTTTAGTCTCTAAAAATATGTTTTTTTATTTTTAACTCAAACAAATAAAAATATATTTGACTAAAATTCTTCTAAATATAGTATCTTTTTATTTTAGTTCTTGAGAGATCATATGGTAGGTAGTGTAATTTATTTTATTTTTAATTCATTGAGCTCACAATTTTACTAAACCTAAATGATGACGTCATAAAAATTCACCATAACGTAATCATGAATCATTTAATAAAGAAAATTATTTGCAGATATTAAAATAAATTGAAATAAAAAAATATTTTAAAAATATTCAAACAATTTTTAAATCTTATTTAGAACTGACAATGTTAAATTTATAATTTTCTGATACTAAACCAAGCTTATGCGTTTGCTTAACGTCACAATGGTTATGGTAAGTTACCTCGTCATCAACGCCCCTAATCTTGCAGTTGCTGATGCGCAAAAATATTGGATATCCGAAGATAATGCCGAAAAGCATTTTCTTTCACAAGTTTTTATGTAGACATATTTTAATATTTGACCCATCTTAATTGTAATAAATATTTGAAAGGTAAAATATTAAATAAAAAGTTATTGCGAAATTGTATATTTTAGGAATAAAATATTTCTTATGATTTTTAGCTTTTGTAACCGGATTTTTGGGATTAATCAATCATTTTCATATCATATATAGTAAAATAAAATAAAATAAAAAGTTAGGTAAATGCAGGAAGCTGCAAAGTTTATGATTTCCACTGGAAATAAATTGAACAAGAGAAATAGTTATGAAAGTCAAAGGAATAAATTAAGAAATTAATTAAAAAAATGGTGTGAGAGAGAGAAGTTGCCCTTTGGTTCGCCCTTGGAGGCTTTGACCAGAGGTGGCGTCCTGGTTTTGGTGTCTTCTTTCATTTTTCAATTTTCATTTAATCATTCATTCGTTCTCTAATCATTGGCTTGCCGTTTTAATTGCGATCTTCACTCTCACAATGTCGTTGCCGCCGCCGCCGGCAAATTCAGATTCCGCTGATACCTCCGCTCCGTCGCTGGTCAGAACTTATCGCGTCTGGCAAGGAAGTAACGTAAGTAACACGCAACTTATCCGATCACTTATATGATTCATTTTTAGGTCATCTTTCACCTCTCCGAGTTCGATTCCGAGTTCTCTGTGTCAATCAACACCGAGTTGATTCGGGAGCATGCGGATACGAAAAAGAGTCTACTGAAATATTTTCAACTCTGTGCTGTTTCTGCATAATTGAAGTTTTCTGTTTTGTAAAATAGTACTTGTATTGCTTTTGTTATTTGTGATGATTTTTTGCTTTCTGAAATCGTGGTTTCAATTTTCTCAGGTTTTTCTTTTCGGAGGGAGACTCATATTTGGGCCTGATGTGAAATCTATATTTATATCGATTTTTCTTGTTATTGTGCCCATCGCGGTGTTCTGTGCTTTGGTAGCGAGGAAATTGTTGGATGATTTTCCTCATCACTCTGGATGGTCAATAATGGGTGTGGTTATTGCTCTCACACTGTTTGTAAGTTATTTTTTGTTCAGAATATCATATATTACTCCATTGATAGATGAAGCAATCGTCTATTAATACGCCCGATGATTCCTGTGACACCTGTTTCATTGCTTATTTTTTTTCTCAAGTTTAATTTCTATGCATCCGAAGTGTAGAGAATATTTAGATGGTGAACCAATAAAAAGTTATGGTACAGTGACTTTTAAGTAATTTTTTATACATGACGATTTAGGGTTAAAGTACAGTATATACTCTTTATAATGAGACTGTGCTTTCTTTTGTTAGTTATATTATTCGCACTATAATTTTTATGATATTTTTTTTTTTTATATTTATCTGTACATTATCTTTTAAGGAAACATGTCTAGAAAATCCTGTTATACAAATGATAATGACTGGAGCCGAAAGACATATTTTTCCATTTCCCTTCATTGATACTCTGTCTGTAGTTATCACACAGCACTGAAGTTCTATATTTGCTCTGTTTTACTTGTAAGTGTATGCAACTCTGCATTTAGTAATTCATATTCAAAGCATTAAGATTTTTTCCTATAACCCCTTAACAATAAATACCTTCTTAGTTGCATATCATTTTCATTTTTCTTAATCTAATAATTTTAATAAAATTATATAAGTAAATGGCTGAAATATTACTATCCTCGAAAGTTTTACTTCATACAGCTTGTATAGTTGTCCCCTGTTACTATTTATAGAGATAATATCTGGATTCGGCTAAGATTTCAACGTGTTTCCTTATAAACTTAAAAAATAATTCATTTTAAGAAATTGCTATAGTAAACAGAGTTTTGAGATCAAATAGGAATGACAGGAGGGAGTGTCATTTCAAAGTGAAGCAAAATATCATTGGTTCCGATACATATTAATCAGGCATAAGGATCATGCCTACTGCTTTCGTAACCTCTCACTTAATACGATATAAACTTTATTTATATTAGTTTTGTATTAAGACTTTTCATAATTAAACATAGCCTTCATAATTTATTTGAGCAACTGTGAACATACATGGATAAGACAATTCTGATTTGCACGATTCTCTAGCATTTTTTTTTTTGGTCTATTTAAATGAGTGAAAAATAATGCGGATATCAAGATCTCTTAAAGCAAAGACTTTCTCATTCACTACTGCACTCCTAACTTTTCTAGCGTACTCCCTGCAGGTTCTAATCACCCTTATAGTAACCTCAGGAAGAGATCCTGGCATAGTACCTCGTAATTCTCATCCTCCGGAGCCAGATGACTATAATTGGACTGAGAATAGCAACAACGGGCAAATTTCAACGTCACGATTTCCACGGACAAGGGATGTAATTGTCAATGGTATAACAGTGAAAGTCAAATATTGTGATACTTGCATGCTCTACAGACCCCTCCGTGCTTCTCATTGTTCAGTCTGTGATAACTGCGTAGAGCGATTTGATCATCACTGCCCATGGGTGGGTCAGTGTATTGGACTGGTAATCGTCATCCTTCCATAACTTCACATTTATTCTATTCAAGGAACACTATCACAGTCATTAGAATTTTGCACTTTCCTTCTCATTTGTTACCTGCTGCAATCTTTATCTCACGAGTTTACTATTTCATGAAATCTTATTGGCCTTGTGAAGTACCCTCCCCAGAGAAAAAAATCAATTTTACTGGGATATTCGTACTATTAGTTTACTCTGTTCAAATGCTTTGTCAGCGACAAATAAAAAGAAGATATGGGTATATTCATTTAGAGAGGGCAGGCAGGCTTCTAAATCATGAAACTCTGTTGATGGAAAGCTTTAGATAGTACATAAAATTAAATTGAATGTGTAATGAACAAAAATATTATGCGAGGAGAAATAGTCATGGCCCTTGGAATTACAGATAATAGCATTGGCTTCCTATATGCACATTTGACAAACTCCTTGTCTGTTGACGTTCATAGCATTTGTTATTTTGTTGATCGTATTCTAAGAAGGGAATGTTTTTTTCCTCTGCTCTCACAAAATAAAATTTTGAAGAATAGTACAAAATGGTGATTATTTTGCATGGGTGTTGGTATTTTTCTGCTTTCATGTTCAATATCGTATAATATGACATGCATATGGACAAACAATAATTAAAAAACAATCACGTTTGTATCAGATATTGGATTCGAGAAGTTGCTGAATAACATTTTCTATTACTCCTTGCTTGTATGTACATTGCCGCAGCGAAATTACCGGTTCTACTACATGTTTGTTTTCTCAGCCACTCTGCTTTGCTTGTATGTACATGCCTTTTGCTGGGTTTACATTGTAAGGATCAAGGACTTTGAGAAAGTATCAATTTGGAGAGCAATGTCCAAAACTATAGCATCCACTGCACTAATAATCTACACCTTTGTTTGTGTCTGGTTTGTTGGCGGCCTCGCTGTTTTCCACACGTACCTCATCAGCACAAACCAGGTTTGAATGCCATTCAGCTCATAGTTCTTTGAAACGTTAACTTTGACTTTCACTATTCCTATGCACATCCAATCATCGTTTGTTGCATTCTACATTCGAACTATGAGGTAGTCTGCTATGTCGATGACATGGGTAAAACAATGAAGCACTATGGTGCATTTCTAGTTTGGTTTTCCTACGTATGTTGATGAAAATTCTTATTGTCTAATGTGCAGTCTACTTACGAAAATTTTAAATACCGGTATGACCCTCAAACCAACCCATACAACAGAGGGATATTTAACAACTTCAGAGAAGTATTCTGCTCTAGAATTCCTCCGTCCAAGAACAAATTCAGGTCTAAGATTCCAAGGGAGCCATTAGATTCATATCGAAGAACGGACATTAGGCCCTTAAGCCCATTGATGAAAAGAACGACCAGGCATATGGAATTATTAGTTGGGAATTCAGTTTATAATGAGCATGAAGAGGAGGAAAGTCATCATAGAGATGGGTCTGAGAATGAAACACGTAGCAAGGATAGTGAAAGCAAAGATAGTGGATTGACCGATAAGTCCCTGGATTTAAGCAAGATCCTTCACGCTGAAAGAGTAGATGGCCAAGAAAGTTCAGTTGGTAGATACCCTCCATGGGAAACAACTCCACAAGTTCCTGATAGCATAATTGAAGTTGGGGAATCAAATTGGAATACTGGGCCCAGATACTCCACTCAAGAGACTGTATAGTGCACAATTGAGGCTGTCAGAAACATCTTTGGATGTTAATTTAAAGTTCAAACAAGTAATGATACAATTTTATAGATGTAAATTAAAAGTTCAAATGATTAATGAGCAAAAGAAGAGTGTTGTTAAAGTTGGCCTTGACTGGAAAGAGAACCAATTAGGATATTGTTTATGAATTGTTTGGTAACGTATTTAAATTTAATTAAGTTGATTTTAATTTTGATCTTTTTGAACCAATTCAAATCCAACCAATTATGGTTTAAATCTAATTATAGAGTTATGGTAAAATAATTACTGTTATTATTTTGTAAAGTTTTTTTATAGTGCAATTGGTTTTAAAATGGGTACCCTAATGATTTCTAATCCAAATATGATATTAAAAAATAGATGATAAGTATGCTAAAACTATGAGACTTGCTGAAGTTCAAAATGATAAAGATGAATGAAAAAAAAAATTCAAAGTAGAACATAAAATTAAGTATCAAAATAAAAATTAATTATTTAGAAATTAAAAAAGTAATGGGTCAAAGAACATAGTGAAAAATCACTTACTTTATAAATACCGAAAAAGCGATCATTACATAAGTGAGTTTTTTTTTATAAATATTAAAAATAAAATTCAATGTTACTATGAGGACTTTTATAATTATTCATGAATTTATATCGATGAAAATAAATTTGTTAGTAAATCAAAGGCGGTGGCACAACAACGGCTCAACAACAGTGGAGACAGGAGTTGAAGGAGGAGGAAGAGGAAGATGAGGAACATGAAGGGGAAAAAGAGGAGGAGGAGTCAAAGACAACGACGATACAAGTGCAACAAGGAGGAAAAGAGGAGGAGGAAGAAGAAGAAAAAAAAAAAAAAACAAAGGAAAAGAAAGAGGAAGAAGAAGACTCAATCGCACAATTTACCAATAAATTTTATTGATGACCAGAATTCGTCTACAATTTCCAATGGATATTTACTAACGGATATTTATCGATAAATTGCAGTCATTAGTAATTTCCAACAAATTTCACGGTTAGTTGACAGAATTTATTGATGACTATTTTACTGATGAATTTTTGGTTGTTAGTATTTCATACTCAAATTACGACAAATTTTTGCCGATGAATGTTTATTGATAAGACATATTTTCTTATAGTGTAATAAATATATTTAATTTTTTAAGAATTGTTATTCTCTATTGAGTATTTACTCAAGTTTCACATAGAGTAATATGAAGAAGGAAATCATATAAAAATTCTATCAAAATAAAGACTTCTATAAAAGTAAAGACTTGTTTTGAAAATTGTTACCATAACTCAATAGTTTCTTAGGTATATAAGAACTTGAGAAGTTGTGTGTCATTCAAGAGTTTGCAATTTTGTCCCAAAAGAAAAAATGTATGAGTTTGTAATTTTTGCTAAAAAAATTGCATAAGAAGTTGTGCATTTTTTTTTTGCCAAAAAAATTGCACATGATAGTTTATAGTTTTTGTCAAAAAATAATTGCATTAGTTCTGTTCTTATTTGTGGTATGCTTCTGCTAGAGATTTGGCGATTCCCAACTGTGGTAAAAGAAATGGTGAAGGATCTAATTAAGGGCGGAAAATGAGCGGTTTGACTTGTTGATCAAAATTAACTTTGCACATTAAATCTTTGGAAAGGTTAGCCTTGATGATGTTTTTTTTTTTTTTGTGCAATGACTTTATTGATATATGTGTGGTGAGGTCTTACTTGATCACGATATGTTGTTGATAGATATTACCTTGAGTATCAATGAATTGTCAATAACAATGATATGAAAGTTGTTAAGTTTGATGTCTAAGTCGATAATGACTAACGATAAAATAATATTGTCATTATTAATAAGTATGTGTATATCACTAGTAGTAAGAACATTGATTTGCAATATGTCAAATGTTGTTTTAGAACAAGAAAAGATTGATTCATATTTAAATCTTTGTCCGGAAGATATATATTGTTCTTAAACGAGTATTTACCAAAATTTTACATCAAAAATAACAACTACATCATATTATCACCAATGAAAATAAATGATAAAATAGTTAATAGTTAAATTTCCAAGGTAAATAGTTAAAACTTAATTAAATTTCTTTATTGATTCAGAAAGTTATCCGGTTGGGATTCACTATGGATTTCTCATATTATTTTCTTACTTCCTAAACTACCCCACCCTCTCTCTTCATCCCATCCTCTCTTTCCCTCTATCAATTTATTGAATAAAGTAAATATATGAACGATATATTCTGCACAATTTTATTAGGTTGTGTCGCAAAATTTTGACAATCTAGTCCCTAATTCATCACTGTAAATTGTTGAAAAGGAAATGAAATTACATTAATTACAGAAAAAAAAGCATCAAAATTTTTATCATATTTTAATATGATTAAAAGAAAAACAAAATGTTTTAATACTGTTAACATCATTTAATAACTTTTTACCGGATAATTTCCTTTCAAAAATGATAGATTTAACGTTGTATTCTTCTAAAAAATATTTATACAGATATTATAATTTTGAAATAATGTATCCGATAAAATGTTAATTGGTAACGTAATAATACATTTATTTATTTTTATTGTATTTTTAGCTCTTGCAATATTTTTAAACAATTTATACGTATATTTATTGTGTAAGATGAAAAGAAAATTCAGTAAAAAAAAAAAAAACTGCATAATCATTCTATTAAGTGTAAGAAAATTTATGATAAAATGGAAGTGTGAAAGTTTGAATATGTTAGAGAGTGTGATTAGGTGCAAGCGAAGCTGATAAAAATCATTGACCAAGTTTCTTATGCGTTAAGCATTGCACGACTTTTCAACGTACGTAGACAAAAAGCACAACTCACTTTGGCATAGAGTTCAAGAGGATTCAAAAATATTGGTGAAAGAAAATGACATGATTTGCAAGAGAGGCTCCACACATATAAATGATCAAGAAAAGAGAGAGAGAAGTGGATACACACTTCAAATCTTAAAAAGTAAAAAAATAAACCTAAATAGCTAACTAGGTCTAGAATCTCCATTGGACACTCTCAATTTAATCTTTAAAAAAGTCATAATTCTGATGTAATAAATACGTAAAAGGTATATAATTTGATATTAATAAAATAGTTTATATATAGTTGTAAGTAGTTCCTTATAATTATAAATTAATAACAAATAATTTTATATAATTTAAAATACACCATAATTGTTGCACTTTTTACATATAAGAGACTACATCATATATTTTTTTCTTATAAACATAATATTTTTTATAAAAATTTTACTAAAATAAGACTAATTTATAGTATATATATATATATATATATATATATATATA
>Ga0099823_1009081_pt1 | contig 10094 bp, 10 predicted proteins | sample CowpearedBW_FD_76831 | JGI IMG/M metagenome (GOLD analysis project Ga0099823, IMG submission 76831) | Root nodule microbial communities of legume samples collected from California, USA - Cow pea red BW | ecosystem: Host-associated > Plants > Roots > Nodule | place: USA: California | collected...
AGGCACAGTGAAGGAAACAGAGTGTCCCTCACCCATATGAGCCAAACAATAAGGATCATTGAAAACTGGGAGAGAAATATCATAAAACTCACTGCTTGCCAATACCTGTACCATAAGATAAAAAGTTTCTTCATTTATCTAATTATGCTATTCAAATTGTATTATGTAACCATTATTTTAACAATAGAAATTACAATGTGGCCATCAATAACCCAACAACAATGCAATACAAAATGCAAAACATATCAATGGTAATTAATATAAACAAATATGATTGATATTTTTTATGTGTATATATATCACCATCATGGCGTTAGGGATTTAGAATGCACTTCTGTTTTCCTCTCTTTCCGTATATTCCTACAATGATCTGGAATATAATACTTGTGAAGCAAGAAAGTCGAAACAAAAGCATAATCACTTGATTAGTTGCTTGCGAAAACCAGAATATTTTAGATTAAGTTGTGTGGCAATAGAATTATTTTATGCTTAATTGCTAAAATGATGGTGAAGTTAATAAACAAAAGGAAAGGTAGAGAAGAACCTGAGATACGTTATTGTTAATAGTATCGTTGTATCTTCCAAAACCAATCAAAGAAGACCTGAAAGGATGCTTTGAAATTGTTGATTCTGCTTGATTATTTATACCATATTCGACCGGAATAGTTTCTACTTGATTACATAGTTGAAGCTCAGTGTCACATTGCACCAAAGCAGTTCGAAGATTTGCAAGGGTGCTAAGCAATGGCACAATATCATCCCAGCTATTGTCCTTCACATCCATGCAAAACGGATCAATATAAGATATTAATTGGATTCATTGTTGGCAACATCCAAGACCGAATGATAGAAGGAAAAAAGTTATGTGACAATCCCTCAAATCCACGTAGGGATATGTATCCAAAACTTTTTGAGCTTACAATTGAAAAAGGGACTTGTTTCACAACTGTATTTTCAGCAATTAGAGTTACCAGGGATTTCATATGCACTATATCCTTTTCCGATAGGTCAATCTTGGAACAACCAGAAAGAATGAGAGTTCTTAAAGATTTCAACATATATATCCCTACGGGGAGATTTCTTAGACTTGTACAACCTCTGGATAAGGATCGAAGAAATCTCTCATGTTTAAAAGCATTTTCACAGGCAATCTCTGAATGACTTTTGTCCGTTGCGATGAAAAGAACTAAGAAAAACATATATATTGCACATGAGAAAGTAAACACTTTAAAAAAAAAAAAAAGTTTCAAAACCATAGATAAAGAATGTTCTTACAGTATTCTCTGTCAGTACATATTCTACATCCTTATCAAGCCACAGTTGACTAATCTTCCCAGGTTCCTTTCCTGTAATTTCACGAATAATTTCTCTTCCCATTTCTCGTAGCAACGAATGCATTCCTAATTTGTTATTCTTTTCAACTTGTATGAGGCTACGCTCTGTGAGAACTCTTATTCCATTATCAACATCTACTCCGAAGCCATTTAGGATGTTTGTAGCATAGACTCTGCCCTTACCAACAAAGAAACGACATACATCAAGGAATAAATCTTTTTCTATTTGATTGCATTAAACATCGAAGCTTATTTTCAATTTCTGAGGAACATTGTTTTGGGGACGTTTTGCAAATTCAAACAATACACCATTCCATTCTCGTTTCGTCCTTTCAAATAAACTACTTCCAGTGACTTCAAGAAGTAGAGGTAGTCCTCCACAATAAGTAACTACTTTTCTTGCAAGGTCATTGTAATCTTCTTTTGGTTTTGCTTCCCTAAATGCGTGCCAACTAAGAAGCTCAAGGGACTCCTTTGCATTCATTCGCTCTATCTGAAATACAGAATCAACTTGATGTCTTATCAGTAGGCCTTCGTTTGTTGTTGTAATAATTATCACAGTTCCTTCACTGAACCTTGCACGACATCTGCATAAGTCTAAAAGAGTACTATACTCATTCATATCGTCAAGTACAATGAGCACCCTTTTCCCAGAAAGACTTTCCCGAATCATTCTGCTACCCATCTCAACGCTATGTATCTCCACCTTTGTTTTTAGAACATTTGAAAGAAGTTGTTCTTGTAAATGAACATGCCCTCTTATTTTACCAACTTGTGCAACATCTTCAATGAAACATTTCTCCTTAAATGTACCATGAATTTGATGGTAGATGGCTTGGCAAGGGTGGTTTTACCCGATCCTCCCCCTCCACATATCCCTATTATACAAACTTCTGAGGATTTGTTTTTGATAGTTTGAATAAGATCTTCCATGTGGGACTGTAATCCAACAGGAAATTTAGTAGCAGACAAGACTGGTAAATGAAGAACGGTCTTAACAATTTTGTCCACTACTTCAGCATCACTCCTTCAAGTTCAATTGCAATTATTGGAGAAGTCATATTAACAAAATTAAAGTACAACCTTAAAAGCATGGTTGATTGAGTGAGTGATTTACCTGTAATTGCTATCATCCAATCCAAACAAATTTGCAGCTTTGGTGAGTGAAAGGTTCCACATGGACATGCCATGCTCCAGTTGTTGTCCTGAAAATGCTTGTTGTGCAGTTGCCTTCAAGGTTTCTCCAAAATTACCCTTCTGAAGTCGTACATCAGATGGCCGAATTTCGTAATATACGGGCAGAACATGTCGGCAATAAGTTTCGTGCCATTGAATGATTTGTTGAAGTTGATGAAGACACCAAGCAGATTCAGAATATGTTTGGGTGAAAACAACAATTGCTACCCGACAAAGTTTGAGAATAGGTTGTTGGATATGCACTGCATTGTGGTGGTGATGGATAGTGGTGAGTCCAACGGCAGAGAGGGCAGAATCGAGATGAGAGACAAATTTCTTGCGGATGTCTTCTCCACTAAAGTTGATTAGCACATCGTATCTTCGTTGGCGTTTGGATGACGAAGACGCGAATTCCATGGAAGGAATTGATGAGGCCATCAACTGTTAGAACAAGAGAACGCAATAATTCTTATACATCATCTTTAACGACACAATCATTCATGGCACACTACGATTAATACTAATTTTTTCATGGAAGCGCGTTTAGACCATTACAGAACCTCTTTTACTTTAACCATTTAAGAAATTAGACCAACACCCACTTTCAACAATACCAACAAAATAATTACTTTTTTTATATAACGTATTAACTTTACTTTTTATTTAAAAGCACTACATCGTGTCTCTTTTTATATGCTCACACCCCTTTTTTATGTTTTAAAAGCATAAGAATTGCAGTCTCTTTTCACATTAGACATATCTTTAAAAAAATATATATTTGAAAGGTCATTGTAATTCTTTATATTGACTTTTGAAGTCTAGCTTGCTCTGGTATCGTATTTCAAAACTTGTTTATGCTTTAATATTGTTCTGGATGATTGAAGAGTGCATATCGTGACTGTATATTTAGGTTTATGCTAGCTGAAATAGGAGAAAAGAAAGGGAAGAATAGTGAGATAGTTGAACCCATGTACGAGCTAAAATTAAGGAGAAAACCGGGTGAAAACTAGTTTTTTATGTTTTGCTATTATTTTGGATTTGAACATGAGTATTAAGAAATGAAATGATTTGAATTGCCTTTTCACATATAACAATTTGACAAATTAGAGGTAAAATATCTTGTTTAAGTTTTTAAGTTTGTTTCATAGCTTTTTAGATAAGTTTAGCTTGGTCTCCGGTTGAAATAATAGATGGATTATGTTTTGAGGATAATTATCTGTGACATCTTTTTGGCCTTTTCTGCATGCCCATGATTCTCTTTCACTCCATAAATGAAATTGCTACTTTGCACACTTCTCTTGGGAGGGGAACTACAAGAAAAAGCTTCCATCAGCGTCTCTAAAAATTCCACTCAGAGGTATAAAACGGACGTTATTGCGTCGAGTTGAGTGAAGTTATAGCATTTTGAATTTCATTTCCCATTTATTAGATCCTCTATCAAGAAAACATTTAATTTCTACTGAAACCAATAAACATAAAGTTGCATGATGATCGAGAGAGAGTGACAATACAATACATGAGAAAATATTAAATGTTGAAATCGAGATCGAATAAAAAGTATAGATAAGTATTACATAAAATAAGAAAATAAAAATGAAAAAATGACATTAGTCTCTTCACGATATTCCGGCCGACGTGGAGATAATGCTGAAGCCGATGCCCCCGAACGACACTCGCAAAATGCTGCCGACCCTTCTCAACAGACTTTTTTTTTAATGCTTTTAGATTTAGTTTTTGGCCCGTTCGGTCATTTTGAACTATTTTCAGTATAGGTTATAGCCACCGCTTAAGCCATGGTAAAAGACCTAACCAGTCTGCTTGGCTCTCTTTCAAGGGAGAGAGCCTTCACTCCGCCATCGGGATACTAGGTGAAATGGGTTACTTCACTCCTATTCATTGATGTTTGGACGGAGGTATTCTTGAGAGTAAACCTTTATTCTTGGATAGATGCTTTATTGCTGCTCCCTTTATTATATAATGATCTACCACCTTGTTTTCAACGTTTTTGAGAATTAAATTAGTTATATTTAAAGTTTATAGTAAAATGTCAATAAAATAAAATTGACATATGAGAATGAGAGACACATTTATTAAAAATTTAATTACTGATTATGATATTATCTTTATTGACTTTGTCAAGTCAGAAAGAAATATTACAGATCTCACTACCAAAAAAGTGGGAAATAGTGACCGCTTTCGGTGACTGAAAATGACAGTGATTATTAGTGACCGAATCAGTGACCAAATATATTTTCTTAAATGAGTGACCGATTTAGTGACTGATTTTTTGGTTATAAAATAACAGTAACAGAATCGATTACAATTTTATTTATTTATAATGTTACTATATATTTTTAAGTTACCAAAAGTTACCCTCTCAAATTTCACACTATTTCCCTCTCAAATATTGACTTTCACGAGACCACCAAATATTCACTCTTAAATTTCAGTTTCATGGCTTTAATTTTGAGACCACCAAAGTCATCCTCACCATTCATCATCGTCGCTTCACAAACCATTCCCTACGAACTAGAACCAAGCCCATTCACGAACCGGCTTGAGGTCGGTCCCTTCACAAGCGAGCTTGATGCCCCTTTTCGAATGAGAAGAACGAGCTTGACGAACCAAAAACAGTCCCCTTCACCAACTAGACTTGTCTCCTTCACGTACTAGACAAGCAGAAACCCTAATTTGGGGGAAGCATAAACCCTTCATGAGAAATTAATTGTTAAAGTAAGCGCTCAAAATTTGTATTGCAACGCATATTTCTCTTACTTATGGAGGGTTTTATGATGGGTTTTGGGTTTATGTTTTAGGTATTCATGGATGATTTTCGTTCATATTTTATTTTTTTTTTTTGGTTTTCTGAAACTAGGGTGTGATCTGTAACATGTAATCACCATACTATGGACTCCTCACCCATTAGTAGCCGACAGGAACTCAACCAGTTCCATGCCCATCATGTTTTCAACTACCAAGCACATCCCAAACCCCTATTGGACTTACTCCTTCAAGCCCAAACACCACACCACATGCATATACATCCTATACTTAGGAAAAAGTATCCAAATCACACCCACAAGCACATACAAACATGGAAAAATCGCATAAACTCGCTTAAGCCAGGGACTCTCGCCCAAGCTAAGCCCACAGCCTCGCTTAAGCTAGTTCACCTCGCCTGAGCGAGCTCAAAACAGTGGCTGCATCACGTTGTCTCGCTTAGGCGAGATTCTCTCGCCTGGGCGAGTCACACCTTCGCTCAAAACAACACACAGACCTCGCCTAGACGAGTATTCGACAAAAACATCACCCCTGCACTTCGAGAACTCGCTTAGGCGAGCCATTCTCGCCTAAGCGAGAGTGTTAGTCGCTCAAAACTCAAGCGTGTTCGTGTGAGCATCATAAATCCTAAGTCCAAGGTTAACTATTTGTGTGATTTGAAGGTTGAAAAGCCTTGGGGTATTAAGGTCTTGGACAAGAACTAACTAGACTAAATTAGTTGGGTAATTGATATTATTAATGTATGTGTTATTTTCATTATGAGCTCACCCTTTCTGTTTGTGTTTGGCGATGATCATGTGATTTGTTACACGGGAGCAGATGATATGACAGGTGATGCTGGCAATGCATAGAGATGGAGAGAGGGTTAGCTTGGGGACTTGAGCTAGGAAATACATTATGTTTTCTTCTATTTTGTCGTATTTTGGAAATTGTAATAAGATTATTACTTTAGCTTTAATCGAATTTTGTCGTATTGAATAATGTTTTAAATTTCCCGTGTTTTGGGAAATGACATTTTAATAAATGAGGTTTATTTATTAATTTATTATTTTATTATTTTAAATCCGTAATATCCGGTCGGGATGTTACAATGTACATTTTTATAATGGTTCCCAGAAAATACAAATTGCTAATGGAAATACTCTTTCTACCATTAATATTGGTGACCTAAACCTTGATTTTTAGAATGTGCTGGTCTCGCCTGGACCTGCTTCAAATTTATTGTCTGTTGGTAAATTAGTAGACAATAATTGTGATGTTAAAATTTTTCGGTCTGGTTATCTTGTGTAAGAGCAAGTATCGGGGAAGGTGATCGTGAAGGGGCCTAAAGTGGGATGATTGTTTTCACTCCAATTTATTTATAATCATTTGTCTTTCTCTTGTAATAATGTTCTAAATATCTATGAGGTTTGACATAGAAAATTTGGTCATCCAAATTCTATTTTTTTGTCTCACTTATTTAAAACTAGTTTGTTGGGAAATAAAATTGTTCTTCTTGATACTCATTTTTCTTGTTTTGTTCTTAAATTGGCTTAAAGTAAAACTTTTCCTTTTTCAAATAGTGTTCACCGTGTTTCGTCTTGCTTTGAAATAATTCATAGTGATGTTTGGGACATGCCTCTTGTTGCTTCTCATGCTCATTATAAATAATTTGTCACACTTATCGATGATTACAATCACTTGGATATATTTTCGTTACTCTAAGTCTGAAGTATTTTTCATGTTTAAGAAATTCATGGCATATGATGAGACTCAATCCAAACCAAAATTCAAACCTTCCTCTCAAATCTTAGTGGTAAATACATGTCTCATGTGTTTCAAGAATACCTTCAACAAAATGGTATTGTATCTCAATGTTCTTGTGCTAATACTCAGCAAAATTACATTATTGAATGGAAAAATCGTCACTTGCTTAATGTGAGTCGCACATTTGTACAAGCTTTTGTTCCATCCAAATTTTGGGTGGAAGCTCTATATACTATTGTGTTTTTAATCAATCGTCTTCCTTCTATGGTAATTGATTTTGACTCTCCTTTTTTTCGCCTTTTTCAAACTCACTCTGATTATAGTATTTTACATACTTTTGGATGTGTGTGTTTTGTTCATTTAACCCCCGCTTAAAAGGCATAAGCTTGAGGAATAACAGGTCCAGTGTGCCTTTTTGGGGTATAGTCCCTTTCATAAGGTTTTTGTGTGTTGTGATACTTCTAATCAACATTTCGCATTTCCAGAAATGTGACATTTTTCGATAGGCAATTTATGTTTCCTTGTCTTTCTCTTCCTTCAAATGATTTTGCTATTCTTCCCACATTTTCTACACTATCCTCACAACAACAAGTTTTCACTCCCTTTTTCGACTCCAATCTGCCACTTGTATCTATACTAATTTCACTAAGACAATCTGGTCGAATATCTCGTGCTCCTAATAGGTATTTGTCAGTGTAGGGAAAGGAAATAGACGCGGTTATTTTTAACTTTTGACTTCGAGTTCGCACCCAAGTCATATGCAGGCAAGGTAAAACGGCAATTGTTTATGCCTCAATTATGAACCAAGGCATATTTGAGCGTTACTACCTCGATTCCCTCCATAACCAAGGCCTAATAGGTATCTGAAATATAAAAAAGAAAATAAAGTGTACTTTCTGCCTCAGGTCTAGTCCAATTGAGGCAGAAAGTGAGATATACTACCTCGGTTATATCCAAACTGAGGCATATTAGCTATTAAAAATTAAAAAAAAAAATTGAAATAACCTTCTGGCTCGGTTTTGGTTACAACCGAGGCTAAAGGTGTCATTTTTTTAAAATACAAGTTTTGTTTCTTTCATATCCAACACATTAAACCTTCAAATTTTCAATCAGAAAACCAAAACTAGCTAGAACCAGAAGCCAAATGCTATTCAAATAGAAAATGTGGCAAAATACTTAAATGTTATTTATATTAATGTACTATTCATTACAATCTCATATGCTACCATAAACAAATATACTAAGTATTATTGTACATTTGTATAATGTACTTTGCACAAGTTATCCTTAAATATTTGATGGACTTAGGAGAATTGATGTAGTGGTATTGAATCTTTGCACACAAGATAATAATTTAAATTAGTACATAAAATAAAACAAAATTGCATACAAGTATTTGATATAGTGAAATTATTACCGTTTCCCAACCACTTGTGATACGAGTACGTATAACCGTTGACATCCATTGCATTAAATAGTAACTGCACTCATATGATCAGTTTGTAAATTAGAGTACAATGAATGTACAACTATAAGTAATTGAAGAAGAAAATCATAGGCTCGGACTAAAATTAAGAACCTGCGAATGTTAAACGTCAGCAACGGAGGATAATACCTACAACTCTACTCATAGTATAAGGTATTTTCAGATATTAATCATTACATATGTTAAAAAAAAACAGCAACCTTAGAGTCAACCTCTTAAATAACCGTAATGAACACCGGAACAAGAACTCCAGGCGAAATGTCTTCCCTTCCATTAATAGATTTATAGAGAACGCAAGAGAAAGCTAAAGAACTAGGTGATTGAGTGTTTATTAATTATGTTGGACATTTTGTCTCCTAAGCCCTAGGTCTCATAGAAATGAGGTTTCATCTTGCATCTTAATTTGCATTAACAGTAAGAAATCAGAATTGTTCCGTGCAAAATCAAAACTTGGAAGTGATCAAGGCATCTGGCAGTTGGGTGTTGATACTAAAATCTAGGAATGCCTTTGATTACGACACACAATAAAGCTTACCAAACCAAACAAAAAAACCCTCAAATTTGGCAGCTTTGATTTCAAACAAACAATGACACCAGCTACCAATATTTAATAATATTATAATAAGAGTTTTTAGTTTGTAAACATCACCTTTCAAAAATTTGAATGGGAAATTCTGAGAAATTGATATAGTAGTAAGAGGTATAATTTTAGATTATATTATCCTTTAATCCTCTTAACGTAACGAACATTTTTATGTTTTTCATTTACAATTAGTCAAACTAAAACCGAGAAAAGGATGTGTTTATAAACTTTTTATTCTGTAATTGAATTTTCATTAGAAAATTCAAAGAAGAAAAAGATAAAGTCTCTTTTAAGCAGCTAGTGGTGGAGTGTCTATTTCTTTGGTATAATCGCGGTTTACAAAATAGATTAAACGGCTATAAATAAAAAATCATTATTGTTATTTCAATAAATAAATCGAACTATAACACAATCATTTAAACATTCAACAAATTTATCAAGGGTATATATTTCATTCAAAGACAATCGTTATAGTGTTTTATAGAAATCCTGAAATAATTATCACCATTTATTTAAAATGATAAATATAATAACATTCGTTTATCTTTCTATTAAATTAAGTTTAAGAAAATTCAAGTTGGAAGAGTTTATTGATTGAGTAGAAGGAACAATTTCTTAAAAATTTCCCATAACGTTCGTATTTGGAAGACCAATCCCTGCAACGTAAAATTTTCTAATAAAAGCCTCACTATTGAATGCAAATACCATCCCCAACCAACTTTAATATGCATGACCTTCATACCTAATGGAGGCCCTTAACAATTAACTCAATTTCCCAATTGATTCAAAAAAATATTCAATTTGATAAAGGACAATTTTCTGATCTACTACTTATGCAAAATCAAGGTAGTAGAACCAAATGCAAGAATTACGCACAGTGCCTTCATATATATATATATATATATAATATATAATATTTACACACAAAAAAAATAGATATGAAACAAAAAAAAAAAAAAAAAAAAAAGGGGAAAAAAAAAAAAAAAAA
>Ga0099823_1009083_pt1 | contig 10093 bp, 12 predicted proteins | sample CowpearedBW_FD_76831 | JGI IMG/M metagenome (GOLD analysis project Ga0099823, IMG submission 76831) | Root nodule microbial communities of legume samples collected from California, USA - Cow pea red BW | ecosystem: Host-associated > Plants > Roots > Nodule | place: USA: California | collected...
CTAAAAAATTTCATATTTCCTGCTATCTAGTTTTGAAAATTTTTCGTAGGAAATACTTATAAATTTTGTTATGAAAAAATATTTACAAGAAATTGTTGTTAATTTTTTTGTAAAATATTTTGTATAAAACATTTTTCACAACAAATTTTGTAGAAAATACTTACGAATTTTATAATTTCGTAGGAAATAATTACCCTTGAAGAAATTACCTGCTAATTAAGATTTTTAAAAAAATAAGAGAAGAAAATATATTTTTTTTTGTAATTTTTTTAACAAATTTACAAGAAAAATTTCATGAGAATTTTTAATAATAAATATATAAGAGTTAATAATCTAAGTGTAAAGCAGAAATTTGATATTGAAAATAATTAAACAATTTATAAGAAGAAAAAAAACCCAAAAAGTTATTATATTAAAGTTTTGAATTGAAAATAATGATACTTTATTTTAGATAATTTAAATTTGATTATGCATCCTAAGTGATTTGAATTTGAGGGGGAACAATGCTATCTTTGCAATGGTTGGATGTGAAAATATATAAAATAATTCATTGCGAGTGGTCTTAAATTTCAAGTAGTTTAGTTTTAAGTGTCAAAGTGATTAACATTCAAGTCTTTGTCACATTTTCTTGAAACTCAAATAACTATACTATTTATGAATGCTTTTATGATAAAAGTAATAATTTATGCAATAAATAAATTTTGAGAATGAAATATTTATGTATATAAAGAAATATATATATATATATATATATATATATAAAATTATATTAGAGTTAATTATGTTTTTTGTTTTAAAATTATTATAAAAAATCACGTTTCATTCTTAAATTAAATTATAAAGTATTTAGTTCTATACTTTATGAAAGTCAATATAAAATATCATTTTCAACAAAAACATATGAAGTATTTTTCATGTGACACACAAAGTTCTATAATGAACTTGTAACAGAGAAAGATAATTTGAATTTGTCTTATTTTGCATCAGAGATAGGTATTTATACATAACAACATGATTTAAATCAGGCATGTAAATATGATCAACATAATTATAGAAGATTTAACAACCTAATTACAAGAATTCATTAGCTTAATTTTAAGAGAATGATTTTAAACCTAATCACATAAAATCAATTAGGTTAATTATGGGAGAAAAATTATGATTCTATCACATCCCCACAATCGAATTGGAAGGTTCATGGATGTATAGACCGGTTTGAAAATCATCAAAAAGAACCTGAGGTAGGTCATTGGTGAAGATATCAATTATCTAGTGGCAGTAAGGTACATGAAGAACTTGTGCTTGACCGCGTGCTACCTTTTCTCGAACAAAGTGAATATCCATCTCAATATGTTTTATACGCTTATGTTGCACAACATTAACAAATAGATAAATGGAACTGACATTATCGCAGTACATCAAAGTAGCCTGAGGGAAAAGAAAATGAAGCTCTTGGAGAAGATTGTGCAACCAACAAGATTCCGAAACAACATCTGCAACACCTCTACACTACATTAGAACGAGAGAGAGTATGTTGACGCTTTGAAGATCAAGAGATAAGGTTGTCACCAAGAAACACACAATAATCAGATGTGAAACATTTCATGTTAGGACATCCACCCCAATGAGCATCAGTATAAGAGATAAGTTTCTCAATAGAGGTCGAAAAGAGGTGTAAATCATATTATAAGGTACCCTGAACATACCACATAATGTGATTCAATGCTAGCACGTGCTTAGTGCAAGGGCATGCATGTGAAGACAAAACCTATTGAACAACATAAGAGATGTTAGGGTGAGTGAATGTGAGATACCGTAAGGCATCAACAAGACTTTAGTACATAGTGAGATTCACATATGGTGTGTCAGAGGATGTACTAAGCTTTTTCTTGGTATCAACTAGAGTAGCAGAAGGATTGCAAGAGTTCATGCCGACACATGCAATGATGTGACTAGCATAAATGCTCTGATTGAGAAACAAGCCACCTGCATGTCTTGTCACAACAATCCTAAGAAAATAACTCAAAGGACTACGATCCTTCATAGAAAATTTAGAGGCAATGAGTGCCATGATATATTTGTGAAGGTCATAGGATGAGGTGATGAGAATGATGTCATTAACATAGAGGAGGATGTATGCCATGTTAGAACCACACTGTTAGATTAAGAGGGAACGATCTAAAGTACTATGGTGGATCCCAATGGTAGAAACTGTCAACAAAGTACTAGAACTAGGCATGGGACGTTTGCTTCACACCATAACTAGATTTCCTCCGGTGACAAACATGATCAGGTTGAAGGGGATCACGGAAACCTTATAGTTGGTGCCTGTATATAGTCTCATGTAGATCATAATGGAGAAATGCATTCTAAACATGCAATTGATGAATGACCTAGGATTTGGAGAGAGCAATGGTGAGAATGGTGCAAATGGTCGTGGGTTTCACCAAAGGAATGAATGTTGCATCATAATCCACACCTACATTTAGAGACCTACCACCACTTACAAGACGAGCTTTGTAACGCTTAAAATAGCCATGAAATTTTTTTATGTTTGAAAATTCACATATAACGAATGATATTAACATCACAGGGTCGTGGAACTAAATCCTACGTATTATTTTTAATTAGAGCATCAAATTCAAATTTCATGGTAAACTTTCAATTAGTGTATAATAAAGCAAGGGTTAGAGTTTTGAGAAGGTGTGATATTATAGGGTTGACAATGGAAACATAAAGGTTAAAGAGTTTTTTGGGTTTGTAGACACCAATCATGCTACAAGTGGCCATGATCCTAGTAGGAGGGGCGGGTCATGATGGAAGGGTAGGGTTTAGAGGCAGGGCAGGCTAGTCTAAAGTAGGAGAGATAGATGTGTTGGATGAAGGGGAGGATAATCTTGTAGGCTATGGGTTGGGCCAAGGATGAACAAGGGAGGGATGTATGTCATTTGTGAAGTTGAATAAGAGACTCACAAATGTGTATAGGAGGGATCACGATCATACAAAATTTGAATGGGAGACCGATTGGACAAAGCTTTTCGATGAAGTATATTAAGGAGATAAGTGGTCATTTAAAGGATATGAAACGAAAATGAAGAAGGAACGAACGATTGAGAAAGGAGAGTGTGAATCATGTTGTTAATGGTTCAAATTTTAAATTTTGCTTTGTTGTTTTGAGAAGAAGTATGAGGGCAAGAGAACTGAAAGAGAAGACCATTATCATCACAAAATCAATGAAACAATGTAATGTTGTACTCACACCTGTTATCACATTGAAAACATTTAACTTTTTGAGAAAAAATTGTGTTTGGATTTGATTAGTGAGAAATGTGAACTTTTCAAAAACTTAAGATCTAGTACCTTAAGGAAACATCTACATGAAATCATAGTAATCATCCAGAAACAAAACATAAAATCAATGTGGGATAAGAACAAGTTGGCATGCCCCAAGGAGGGGGAGTCCAACCCTAAGGTTCCAACCCTAGGGATTCCAGGAAAAAGATTAAGGTGCTACAATAAGTGAAATAGACAAACCAAATCAACCATTTGAGTGAGATCCACTACATTAATTACGTCCACCAGAGCAACCTAGATTGCTACGACTACAAATGACCCAAAATGGTTGTTTAAGTTAGATTGCAGTGTGGTTGTGAGGAGTGATCAAGGTCCCGTGGGGCTGAAGTGTGTAGTGCGGTATAAGAAACAATGATTTGTATCTTTTCCAAACCAGATTTCTTGAGAGTCAGTGTAGAACAAGCCTGGAGGAAGGAAGGCAAAGAATTGCTACAACGAATCAGGGTGGTTACACCTTGAAAGGGCTCAGACAAATTAGAGACTAGTTGTAATATCGAACAATGAATGTTGATAGGAGCATCAACATTTGCCAATTGATCAAAGATTTGTTTTAGTCGCTTATAGTATGCAAAAAAATATTTAGAAAGTCGTCCATGTGACTGGAAGAGAAATCCTAAAAATTGCAGCTAAACATTTCTAGATGGCCATAGTTGTGGAACCTTTCTCCATGACAGTGGTAAGAAGAAAAAAAAATGGTAGAGTAGATCCACTGAAATATGGTAGAATCAAGACTGGTCCACTCTTTGTGATCAATATCGATTAGAGCTGAACGTTCCTTCCTAATTTGAGGGATAATATGGTGAAGAACTCTAGTTGCCCGAGCATGAGTTTCAAAAAGTTTAGCCCATATAACATAATGGTCCTTCTCCATTTCCAGCACAAAAGGGATGTTATTTTTTATTTTAGAAACAATTAGTGTCGGATGAAATTCAAGTTTACTTGAGGAGGACTGTGATAGAGTGACTAGTGAGGAGCCAATGGAGAGTTGGTTGAAGACATGACATTAATGGTGGGACACGAGTCACGACTGTTGGAAAAGGAGGGACAACGGGCGAGTTGAGAAAGAAGGGAGGAAGGGTATGTAAACAGGTTGTTGGTGGAGAGAAGGTGTAAGACCTGGGAAAAATTAAATTAAATAAATATTTAATTATCAATAATTGGGAATTGGAGATGCATTTAAAGGAATTAAATGGGCCAATTCTAGTAAGGAACAATACTAGCTCAAGTGCTTAAGAGTACTTAGTTGTGTTGAGAGGACCTAGGTTCTAGTCCGTTCTATTATCACGAAACATAAATTGTTAATTGTTCACATTTACCATTTTTTTTGCTACATTGGAGAACCCCTAGAAACCCTAGCAGCCGTTAGGGAAGCTAGGGAGGTAGGGGTTAAACAGTTATAGTGCAGGAACCACCATGGTAATGAGACTTAATTACAATTTAGTGTATTTTTGTTTTAATTTTTATTAAATAAAATTAAAAGGTTGAAAAGTAAGAAGAAGAGTAAGCTTAGAGAGAGGAATAAATAACTTTCACATAGCAATTAAATAGAATTGTGAGAGGACTGAAAAACGAAACTTGAAAAGTGAATTAGAAGGCCAAAAAGAGTGTCAAGGTAGGAGCCAAAGGATTTGGAGCACTTTTGGGATCAAGAAAGGACTAGGATTGCAATTGGAGCAAGGAATCTAAGTAAGGGGAGTTGTAATTCTGTTTTTTTAGTTGATGTATGTGTTTCATGATGTGTTGAAGCCTTAATGCCTGAATTCTTTTCAATTCACGTTGTTTTTGAGGTTTCTGGATTTATGCCCAGAAATTGCTTGACGACGTTGAAGGCCTGCCAAGTGACACATCATGAGACAACCCAATTTTCTGGGTTCTGGCATGAACCGCCAGTGGCAATGAATGCTCACTAAGCGACGCAAGCAGACTTGGTTCATTTTTGTGTTTTTGTGAATTATTGGGTTCTTCTGATAGGGGGAATCTAGTTTGTACTATTTTGTTCAGTGATTGATGATGTCATAAATTGATGAATTGTTACTATGTTTTAATGTATTAGATGAATCGTTGCATGTTTAGGTACGGGGGTTCACGTTGGAATTGGGAATGAATCGGAAACATGATGTTCATGTTACAATTGTTGTGTCATTGTATTCGTTTGAGTTTTAATTAACTATGTATGAAAGCTGAAAGCATGATGGAATGTTTTTCTGTGAAAATAGATGAATGGGTTGAGCCTTGGATTTTTAGGGTTCTCATAGGGGAGGAATTATGGAGTTCTGCACCTAATATTTGATGCATCCCCTGGCAACAGGTATGCACCACCAGGCGATGCCTAGTGTATAGTAGATAATATATCTTATTGTGTGTTCGTGCGAATTTGATTATTGTTGGAATTTTCCTTTGAATGCATGTTGTTTTGATGCAAATATTAATCTATGATTTTTGTTGTGAGTCTAATGTGTGGGATATGGTTATGTGATGATGCTAAACTTGAGTTGGTAAAAAGGAATTAAATTAAAGGGACTATTGCAGGGACTGGTGAGGTAAGTTATGAATTTGTCTGAGTGGTATGCAATGTTTGGTATCTGTTTTGAGTTCCCTAAGAGCATGATTCATTCGTCGTTAAATTCAAGTGTTGGCATGATCTTAATTGTGAATGCATATGTACATATGCATGATATGCATATGAGATTTGGTAGGGCATTGTTGAGTTAGGTTGAAATGTATGAACACATTGGAGTGTAGAACCTGTTTTAGGTGCCAAAGACCAGTGTCTTTCTCGCTACTAGTGTTGTGTCTGGCGACACGAGGCAAACCGCCAGGTGATAGGATACTCGAGGAATTCCTTGGAACAAGCAGCGCCTAATGGCAACAGGGAGTCTGCTAGGCGATAAGAAGGACCAAGGAGGCTCTAGGGTGCATGGCACCTAGCGATGTATTGGGACTGCCAAGCGATCTACAACACAATTTTTCCTAGTGACGCTTAGGCTGCGTCAGGCGATAGTGCAGGGCAGAGAGCTTTTGTGGTGGGTTTTGCATGGTTTGGTGTGATGGTCTTGGTCTGGGTGCTTGAATCCTTTTACGAGCGGGAGGTTCGTAATGGAGGTTGAACGCGTGATAATCGCGAGCGAGAGGTTCATGATGATGGAATCTTGTGTGAGAATACGAGTGGATTCGTATTGGATGACTCCACTTGATTGTTACAAGCGGGAGGTTCGTAACGGGATGGTTCCACACGTGTTGGACTATGAGTGAGAGGTTTGTAGAGGTTGGACCATGAGCGACAGGTTTGTGGAAGCATCAGAATCCCTAAGACCATGGTTGAATGGGTGCTCGTCTTATATAGGTTATGAGACAAGTGGCCATTATCCAAAGTGTTTTTATAAAAAAAAAGGGTTGAGCATTTTGGGTGAGAGTTATTTAACTTCTTTAACATATGTTTCATTTATTTTAGCTCACTCTTTCTATTTGTGTTTGGCGATGATCGTGTGATTTGTCACACAAGAGCAGATGATGTTTCAGGTGATGCAGTTGACGTATAGAGCCGGAGTAGCATAGGGATTATTTTAAATAAGCATTTTATTTTGTATTTCTTTTAAGTATGATGTTCAAACTTTGGAACTTGTAATAGTTAAGTTTGAACTGTGGATTTTGGGCTTACGCGTGATTAATAAAGTTTTAAATTTTCCGCATTTTTGGGAACTTTTTCGTTGATATACTTTATTGGAAACTATAAATTGTTTAATTAAGTAATGTCCGCTTAGGATGTTACAGAAGGCGTGGTGGCGACAACGCAAGATATAGCCTTGGAGCGTGAAGTGATGCAGAATGGAGAAGGAGCGCACGACGTCAAACGCAAAGAGGCGATGTCTAAATCAAATAGAGACTCGTGATACAATGTAAGAGAGAAAAATGATTAAATGTGTTTTATTATGCATTAGATATATGTATTTATACGTAGCACTATGATATAAATCAGGTATGTAATTATACACAATATAACTACAAAAGATTTAATAACTTAATTACATAAATTAATTAACTTAATTTTAGAAAAATGATTCGGAATCTAATAAAAAAAATCAATTACATTACATGAGAATAATTTGGATTCTATTGTAACCAAACTATAACTTCTGGTTTGTTAAAAAAGATGTTTTACATTACTTTCTGGTAAATGTTAGAAGTGGGTTTTAAGCCTAACTCAACCCCACAAAATCGACTTGTAGGTGAGGTTTGCACCTCACTTATATATTATGAATTGATCTTATCTCTAGCCGATGTGGAACTTCCAACACACCCCCTCACGCCGAGGTATATTCATCTCGTGCGTGGGACAAGAAATTACTGGGTGGTTCGTTAGTGACCCGATATCGGGTGGGACAGAATGTCGAAGAAAGCTCGCTAGGATATGCTCTAACTTGGCTCTGATACCATGTTAGAAGTGAGTTTTAAATCCAGCTCAACCCCACAAAACATGTTTTGTAAGATGAGGTTTGTACCTCACTTATATATTATGAATTGACCTTATCTCTAGTCGATATGCGACTTCCAACTGTAGATACTTAACGATTTAAAAACTAAATATAATTTTTCATAATATTTAACCATTTATATCACGAAACATGGATAACTATAATTACTAAACCATCATACTATTAATGCCGTATTGTGCCCTCTCTCTCTTTATGATAAGTTGTGTGAGTAGTGAAGTAGAAGCTCTGAAATTGAGTGCACATGCATGATTCCCTGAAACTAAGTATATGAATCCAGGTATAAAGGGGTCAATGTAATTGTGCCCTACCGACATGTTCCCCATAATTATTTGAATAATTTGTGTGGATATCTTCATTCTCAAGAAGAATATATTCATCTCTCTCATGATGCCTCACCAACCTTTTTCACTGCCAAAATAATAATGACAATTATTATAATATTTTAAGCTTTTTTACGCATTAAAAGATAATCATTCAGATGTTTATTATACAACTCTAACTTTCATTATAAAAATTCTAAAAAAACTTAGTTTAAGCAATTTTACAAGACTTAAATACTGAAATGAATAAATAGATATATTTATACCTGCTTTGCTTATATTTTAAATGAATAAATATATATATATATATATATATATATATGAAAAGTATTTTAATTTTAATGAAGGGTTATTGGAATGTACTTTTTCTCTTCGCACCTTCTTTGACTTTATAAGTATTAAATTCAGAATCATCACTCGTAGGAGACTATGTTCTTGTTATTTGATCTTACTATTGATGTGGGTAGTCAAAATTGGCGTCGAAAAAACGCATCAAGTAAAGTTTTCCCTAATCAACAACTAAAATCAAGAAGAAAGATAAATCAGATGAAACCAAATGCAAAATTAAGAAGAAAAATCCACCTTCTTGATCCTTTGTATGTATATATAGTAATCGTAAGTAAACAAACAGAAGGAAAAAATTATACATGTATTTATATGCTCTATACAATCAAATAGCATTTGCTTTGCTTTTATTCTCTTCTCATTTTAATCACTGTTTTCCATTCTGGCTATGGCTAAGAGAATTTGGAACAGTGTAGTTTAATTAAGAAAGTCACAGTCTTTGAAATAAACAAATAATAAAGCAAATCTGTGTATGTGCATCTCTCCTTTTAATCAGCCAAATATGGCCCATTCACAGAGGCCATTGCATGTTGCATAATCAAAACAGAAGAAGTTCCATTGTTTTGGCCATGGATGTTCATGCTCCTGCTTTGGTTTTGGGGTCAAAAACAACCCAACCCTTTTGCTTCTGATCCCTTCATAATTCTGAGCCTCTTGCAAGATGACACGAACATGCTGCAATAATAGCAAAAGCACAATCTTATAAACAAATAGTTGATACTTGAAACAACAGATTCATGAGCAGAAGAACAAAAAAACTTACTGCCATGGAACATCTCCAACAAGCATCCAGTCACCATCTTTGTCTTCATAAGTTGGAGCATATTCAGATCCATTGTACCCTTCCCTTTCTGAATATTCTCCTGCATCACAACCAGTGTAATTTTATCTTTCAGAATATACATACATATAAGCTAAACAAATGTTAAGTAGTGTTAGGGTTCTTACCAAATATGCACTTGAACATATTTTCCAAGGCCTTGAGAAGTTCAGGGTAGCTTTTGTAAACCTTGAGATCTATCTTCCTCAAATAAGGTGCACCCGCCATGCTCACTTTCACGTACATCCCATTCCCTTCACTTTCTTCTTCTTTCTTCTGCTGTACGTTATTCTTCCTGTAAGATCGAATCGGTGGCCACCCCACTACTTGTGCCCTACATCCCAATATATTTCCATTATTCATTCATTCATTCATTCTTCTAAACATATTGAGACAAATATCAAACAAAAACACTTACTTTGCAGGTGGTACAACGTTGTCTTGTTGATCACTTGTGACATCAGAACCATTGCTTATGCACTCTTCCTCACTTGCTTCCGGCGAAGATCTCTTGTTGCTTCTAGGACTAGAACGTTTCTCAGGCTCATCGCTACCGGGCAACCCCAATCTCAGCTCTGTGGCCTTCAGATTAAGTTCTTTTTCATAGCTTCCCAATGAATTCTCCATTATTTCTTGATGTATTATTAGCTAGGTGCTTACAGAGAAAATTCAACACTGTTGAATCTGGGTTTCTTGAGAGAGAGAGAGAGAGGGAGAGAGAGAGAGAGAGAGAGAGAGAGAGAGAGAGAGAGAGAGAGAGA
>Ga0099823_1009084_pt1 | contig 10093 bp, 8 predicted proteins | sample CowpearedBW_FD_76831 | JGI IMG/M metagenome (GOLD analysis project Ga0099823, IMG submission 76831) | Root nodule microbial communities of legume samples collected from California, USA - Cow pea red BW | ecosystem: Host-associated > Plants > Roots > Nodule | place: USA: California | collected...
CCTCTGTCCATACTTCATCAGGCAATATCATCAAAATAGATAAATACATGGAGGTTGTAGTTTTAATTGATCAAAATGTGTAAATACAGGTCACATTTAATATATTCAACATCATCAATTCAATATATTTATTTTTTGAGGTGGAAGAAAAGCAGATTGTTACAGATATAATATAAAAGCATTCCCCTGCCTTCACCCAACAGTTAAAACATTTTAGGATGGTTCACAACATAGTACCAAAGAACCTGCAATAGAAAAATCAATAGTTCACGAAAATTAGATCAATGAACCTGCAATGTGCATACAACTGGGTACGAAAACTTACTTGCAATCTCCTTCAACATCAGGAAGATCTTTCGTTATAGCAATTACCAATGCGAAAAATGTTTTGCCTTCGCACTCGTCTTCGCCGCATCAATGATCCCCTGGTAATCCTGCACATTCTGCGAATACCACAAAACAATCCAAAACCCTAATTGCAAGCTCGAACATCGGAATCCAAAACCCTAAACCGAGAAAAGCAAGAATCGAAAAGCAAATTCTGAACCTGAGACTTATCCGTGGCCTTAATCTCTTTCTCCAATATACTTTTAATATCATACTTTATTCTCGGTTTTCATTTTCCTGTTTGCATTTGAAAGCTACGTACGATGATGTTCAGTTTCTCTGCTGGATTTTGTTGGTGATGGCATTGTGAAACTTATTTTTTTAAGATAAAACAATTAATTTAAAAACAATGACGAAAATTTGCTCATTCACAGGTTCTTCTCCCTCTCTCCACGCGTACACATGTACGCGAGTTTTCGATTATAATTAAACAACAAATAATAATAAAGAAATAAGATAATGTTCTTACAAGTATTCAAGAAATAGTGACAAATATACAGTGGATTAATAAACTAAATACTATGCGTAGTATAATGTTTTTAATATACAATAAATTAGTAGATATTTTTAATATACAATAAAATAACAAAAAATAAAACACAATTAACAATATTATATATATATAAAGTATTTAAATGTATATTTCTTTCCTTGTTAGAGGAAAGTGTTATTTGGATTTTCTTCACCCATTATGATTTGTCACCTATTCTTCCGAAGTTCTCGTTTGTCACCTATTCTTCAGAAGTTCTCGTTGAATTCATCGATAGCTGGAGTTGATTGAAGTACTTTGCAATGGATAACAATTCATATATCCTTTTAAGAAATGGCAACTTCATTTTCTTGATCTTTTAATCACCTTCATGCTTCTTTAGTTGTCTTGGCTTTGAAAGTCTTCTCAAAGTTTACAAAATCTACACAAAGATGGAAAAGATAATAAATTTTAAAATCTTTATTATTGGCTAGAGCATCATCTTTCTCTAGAATGTCTTTTTTTATTGTTACAAACATTTATTGATAATCAAAAATAGTGTCCATTCTTATCATCAAATGATTATAGTTCTTTCCCATCAAGAATTGACAGAATAGATAGAAAATTAACCTTTCATTTGAAGCCACGACAACCTTGCAAGATTTCAGTATTTATAGAGTCAACTGAATATGGTCAAACAAAACAACAAGTAACAAACATGTTATATTCATGACAAATGATCATATTTTATTATCATCAAATGATCATAGTTCTTTCCCATCAAGAATTTACAGAATAGATAAAAAATTGTCACCTTCATTTGAAGTCAAGACAACCTTATAAGGTTCCAATATTTATAGAGTTAATTGAATGTGGTAAAACAAAAAACAACTAACAAACATGTTATATTCATGATGAATATAGATAAAAAATTTTCATGACGAATGAGCTTGAATATAGGATTCGCAAAAAGTTATGTATTACATTCTTCTTCATTTGAGTGAAAAAATTGGTCGAGAAAAGAAAAACATAATGGACCCTCACAAATAGAAAAATAAAGAAGAATGATTGATAAAACTATAAAGCCAAAGCATACATAGAAAAGGAAAAGAAACATTGAATATAAAAGTTACAATAAAAAATTTACAAAAATAAAATGATTAAATTTAAAATAATATAAAAAATTTTGTGACAATTAAAAAAACTAACAAAAATAAAAATGTTTTTTCATGATCTTTCTTAACCTCTACAAAATAACTTCTAAGAAAAGAATACTCTTTTTTTCTAGTGTATAACTATACATATACATATATATATATATATATATATATATATATAAATTGTATACTATTTTTGTTTTTCTAATTTTACTCTTTTAATTAATACTTTTAAATCTTAAATTTAAACAATTTATAAACATCTAAAAATGCATATACTCATGTCTATATGTTTTTTAGTATATGTGTGGTTTAATTATATTTTGGGTTCGTGATAAATTTGGTAACATTTAATTAAATTTATGATATGATGCAACAACTACCTTAGACTGTTGTTTTGCTTTGCTTAAATGTCGCCACATAATACTTTATTACAAGATGTTTTAATGACGATGATCTCTTTCAACAATCTATACTGTATTTTAAAAAAAATATTCTTAAAGCAAATTAAAAATATAAAATATATATAATTAAATAATAATAATAATAATTTATTTATTTTTTATCTTTTAATTTTATATTTTTATATTTTTTAATTTTTGTTTATTTTGAGAATAATTTTCGTTACGGTCAATCTTTGAGGGAGATCATTGTCTCGTCGTTAAATTCTCCTATAATAAAGTATTATGTGTCGATTTAAGCAGAATTACTGTGTCACGTGATACATATTTAATATTAAAATTTAATTACAGGAATCCAATTGAAAAGTTTTAAGATTTTACAGTGTATTTTAAATGCTCAGCAGAGGACAATATCAAAAGAACCAGTAGACAATCTGAACTTATTTTAAAGACTTAATAGACCACAAAATTCTAGTATGGACTCAATTAAAAGTTTTCATCTTTATCGAAAAATATATATATATATATATATATATATATATATATATATACACACTAATAATCATGTTTCTGGCCAATTCTTTATATCAATTGCAGCTTGTATCCAAGATGTTGCATTATGTTTGGCTTGTCTCCATATTTCACAGTAAAGTTCCTTAAGTGAGGCGCGTAAGGTAGATAATTCTTCTTTAGTTATTGGTGATGTTCTCATTCCTCCAACATTTGAATGCATACATAACATAGCTTAACTTGTCTTTGTTGATTAAAGACTCTATTAAATTGTTCTTATATACTAAAAGCAGGGAAGGCCCTAAATTCTAAAAAGGCTAAGATACGGGTCCAATTCAACGACGTTCCTGGTTATATTTTCAAGTGTTCTCTCTTTAACATGCTTTGGCTTGTCATGCATCTTTTGTTTGTTGCACTCTACATCAATCTTGAAAGTGAAAGTGGATTCAGATATAGTAAAGAATGTCATTATTTTGAAATATAAGATGATATGAGGTGACCTGGAAAACCAGAGTAGAAATAAAAGAAAAGGTTGTGAATATAAAAATGAATATCCATACGAGATTTTTTGTCATTTACTAAATAAACATTAGACAGGTAGAGGAAATGAGGTTGACATTTTTTTACAATGCAAAGGGGATAAGTATAAGGAAAAAGTGGGTGAGAGTGATAGGTTGGCGATGGAGGCTTGCAGTCCCTCAGTCGGCTTCACATTTTCACTATTGCTTTTATTCTTTATTTTCTTTAAAGAACGGTGAAAAGTAAGGAACAATCCATTTATTTATCATATATCCAGTCTATTTAGAAGAACGAAAATTATACTTGACATCTTTTTTAGAAGTGATTAAATTGAATCTTACTAATAAAGTTTTATTTTTTAAAATTATGTGTATAAATATATTACCTCGAGTCTTATTATCTCTTGGATAAGAAAAGGAACTAAAACTTTGTTTTAGTTTATGCTTTTCCAATTTAGTTATTTTTTGTTGCAGTTTTAGTGAATGTTTATGAGCTAGAAACATTTTAGCTTAATTTTGTTTTAAGTCATAAGTGAACCATTGTTTAACTTCTATTTTATAGATTATTAATCACTTAACAATACTATAACTTTAATTCATGTAATACTATTTTCAATTATTAATTGCTTAATGAAACTATAATTTCTTATGTATTACATTAAAGGTGATGGATAAGGAGTGGAGTAAATTTCCAGGGATTAGTAATGAGTATATAAAGGGTTTTGAATCATTTCTTGATTTTGCTTACACAAGAGGAAAACCTCAAGGACGTGAGATTTTATGCCAATGAGCTAAATGTAAAAATTGTATTTGGGCTAGACTACACGTGATCTACGAACATTTAATTATCAGTGGATTTCTAGAAGGGTTTTGGGTTCACCATGGAGAAGAAATACCTTCGCCTACTAGTAAAGATGAAGACATGGTAGATGATGAAGATTCACACGATGATATTAATGCCTTATTATATGACACATTTAGAAATGTAGTAGAAGCAAAAGAAGACAAAGAGGGTCCTAACGATGAAGCTAGAAAGTTCTACCAATTGATTAATGAAGCAAATCAAGAACTCTACCTTGCATGTGAAATGTAACACCCAAATTTTGGGATATCACGGATAGTTAGAAAACAAACGCAATTGACAAAAAAGAATTATCATTGAAAATATACTAATAAAAAAACTTTTAATTTATTTTAAATTACATAATTCCAAACATCACTTTGTCAAAAACTTCCAATAACATTTGCGGATAAAAGAAAATTACATAATTTTTAGTATCCCATTTAAAACAACTAAATATATTATAAAACCTCTCGAGTTCATCCCACCCTCTCGTCATGCCAAGATTATCTACAATATCATCTTCTCCCGTATAACACACACGTTATACGATCATCGCACATGCATCAAACACACAAACAAACAAATAGGGGTAAGCTAACCATAAACAATGATATATAAAAGAATTTCATAAATAAAACATGACAAATAATATTCAACATCCCATTCAAGTAACACTTAAGCATTATGATCACAATCAATCTTTGGTTTGAACACACAACCCCCAAAATCCAAACAATCATATCAAATCAAACATAGCATCACATTCATCTAAAATCTTCACACATAGTGATTATAATCAAGCTTTGCTTTTCCATGGCCTCTTACCCCACAACAACATCTAGTTTCCTAGAACAGATGGTTCGATGTGTCCCACTTGAAGCAACGCAAAACACTCGCAACATTCAACACATGAGAATTTTAGATTTCCAACAAAATTCATCCCATCACATCATGCTTGGGAATTAAAGTTCCATCAGAGCCCATCAACTTTTCAAACAATATATTCAAGCAACAAACTCAATAAGTGCTTTGCAACCCCAACAAAACAACAAATAGCTAAAGCACAAAGCCACCATTTTACTTGTATAACCATGCAACTAGAATATTACATGTAACCAAGAAAAAGACATAGAATTGACATTGCAATTATAGGTATATAACCCAACTTCAATAAGATAACCATCACATGATATAAGGTACAAAGTAAAGCCAAAACACACACTCATTCCACCAACCAAGTCTATGCACAACCAACAATCTATCACATGATTCATTCACCATTCATACATCCCACTACCTTCCATCTTTTACGTAAATCGCTGCACTCACAATTTAAAAGTGATACAATTCCTTCTTTTCTTACAACCTAAACGTCTGTACGCAATGGCTACAAAGTAAGAAGTGAAACTGCAATGTTGCACCTAAAAATACTAGGATAAATGGCCAAAAGCTACTACCTAAAACTGCCCACAAACATAAAAAAAATATAAAGAATAAAGAGAATGATGTCATACCTTCATTCTCTCACTAATAAGGTGTATGAAACATGTTTTGAAATCCAACGAGTTACCCACACCACCACCATTAAAATATAAGTATATGACAAATAAAATAAAACCATGAAAACAAAAAAGAAAAGGACTAGTTTTATGGAAAACCGAAAGAACACATGAAAGCACAAACTTTGGTCAAACACTTAAAACCATACATTGCATCATGCACATGCATCAAGCCATGTTAATGTCCTCCTACCAACTTAAAACAAGTTGTAAAACACCAATTTATAAGAACCATGCATTTACGTAAATGTTGCAACCCAAAATCTCACAAAGAAGGAAAAGTAAGTTTATATGTGGGTTCCATCAAACTAAAGATGTACTACGTAAAAGAGAGAAAACAAAGCTATTAAGTGGGTTCTATAAATCAATAGTGGACTAAAACCCTTGCCTTTTGGTGGTCAATATTCAACCAACAGCATGCATGTGATAAGATTCTAAAGCCTTTACGTAAAGTTGTACCTCTAACTTAAAAAAACATACCTCTACATGTGGTCCCACCCAAAGACTAAAGAATGGAAGAAAAAGTATGTGGTCCCACATTTTAAACAAGCTTTCTTAAGTAAAAAGAGTAAGAACCAAAAAGTTATGGAAAAGGTGTGTCGCTACAACAAGAGAATCATGGTTACAACCCCATTTTAATTTAACAAATTTACACAAGTTATCCCTAGGCTAGCATTGCTGCAACTTAAACCCTTATATATATGTTATTGCTTTAAAAGAAAAACTCAACCTGAAACGTGGGAGGAGAGAAGAAGGGAAGAAAGCACTTTGTAATCACTATGGACTCCTTACACTCTCACGCTTTCATTTATCCATATTTGTGGTAACAGATATTGAAAAGATAAATATAATTTTAGTCAAAGATAAATATAATGTGGCCCATTTAGTTACGTGGTTAAGGAATAAATGAAAACAAACAAACAATTAAACTCATACTTTGCATCATAGTGAACAAACATGAATACATATGCATATGTTAATAATGTATGCACTGCACCACAACAAACAGAGTAAACGTTATTTGCATCTCGTGGGTCCTTTCCAAGCATCAAAGCAATATATATATATAAAATCACAATTTGGAAACCAAAAGTTGTACAACCATATGCTATAAGAAAAGTGGAGAATGCATGCACCCAACATTAAAGCTTGATACATTTACGTGGTTACAGAATGAAACCTGTTAGGAAAAAAAAACTTGAATTCTCTATGACGCAAATGGCTGCAACAATTATGTAAACACACTATAAGAGAAAAACCTAATTATAGCTATCCAAACACATATGCAATACCCGCACTACCCAAACTTATGGGTTTCACGTACCCAATATATAAGATAACCATTATACAAGATAACCAATGTACAGAAATACCAAAAAACATCAAGCATATTAGTGTGTGGATACGTCAGAGGAAACAATGAGAAGCATGGATTAGACCACACAAAAAAATCAGGAAGAAAATAAGCAAATTTAACTTCCCCGACCTCGTGAAGTTCTTCCAAACATCTACTTCGTTGTCTCATTTCACTTCTCCATGGCTTCTCTCGATCTCTTTCTCTCTAAATTCTCGTTCTATCTCTCTCCAAATGTAACACCCCATTTAAATAAATACTTTAATTTAAATGAAATGCCACACAGATAGAATATAAGAAGAAAGTCCTAGAGTACAATGTTACTCCATACAATATCCAGAATTTATACTAGAAGAAACCAAGGCACACCACGATGCCAAATACGAACAAAATACAAAGTTCAACGGTACTAAAAATGAAGTTTGAAGGACAAGCAAATATATGGCTATAACCCTAAAATAAAACCCAAAGCAGGAGAATCCAGCCCAGGTGGGCTACACAGCGGAACCATCACCTCCCTGTTGGCCACGAGTGTTTCTCGCCTCTACTCACACCAATACATTGATGATCATCGCAAAAAGAGAAGACCCCACATACAGGACATACAACAAACAACAGAAGGGTAATTTAGAGCCAAAAAATAGTTTTATCATGCAATCATATACACCTTCACAACCAATTTTACATACATCACCCAAGCATATTATGACCTCCCAAACAATACACTAAGACTTGACACGACTCATCTAGATACATATAATTTAGTCGGATTCAGCAGATGCTTGCACTTGTGGTGGATTACGCCCGAGCTAAGTGTTATAAGTGTTACAATGTCTCAATCCCCCCCACACAAGGTTAGCCCTTAATGAGTTTCAGGCCTCCTGCTACTCTCACCATGAGAGTCAATCTGCTCTATGTGAGACTAACTGAGTCCTTAGAGCGTCAGGATGCAGCCTTACCTTGAATCCTTACCGAATTATATAGATGGGGCACCACCACGAACTCCCACTAACATGGATCATGGAATTACGTCCCGACCACTGAAGCACCACCATGAGGTCTCACCTAGAGGCTCACGGATTTACGTCCTGACCACATACCAATCATATTCAAACAAACTAGTAATATTTATCATGCATATAAACCTCATGCCAAACTTTAAAATCAAACCACATTCATATTCCATGTTGAATCCATTCCAACTCATCCTTCCCAATCCACGAATATACAATTGTATCTCATACCAATTTCATGCCACTTTGATTACCTACCATCTCATTTGTTTCACATACCGAGATCGCACTAACACATCAACCCAATTCATAATTTACAAATATTCCATGCATTTCACAAGCCTCACACTCTATATAGAGTAAGTCAATCAATCAGACAATCAATAATAATCAAGTGAGGAAAAATAGTGTGGCCTGCAGCAGATCTCGCTCAAGCTAGGAGCCCTCGCTCAAGCGAGAGGAGTGCCCTCGCTCAAGCTGCAGGCTCTCACTTAAGCGAGGCCATCTCGCTTGAGCGAGATGATCCTTTGCTCTAAAACTTGGTTTCTCGCCTAAGTGAGTACTTAACTGAAAGCCCCTGGGCGAGCCTCTTCTAATCTCGCCTAGGCAAGACGAGCTCGCTTGGGCGAAAATAACAGTTCACTCTCACTATTAGACATTTGAAAAATTCGAGATTCATCCAAAATAGTATACCAAGAATGTTCATTTCAAAGCAAGCACCATACAATCACTAGAGATACATAACAAAACCCAATCACATGCAAAACACGCTCAAAACAAGAATCTATAGCTTCCCTTACCTGGAAATAGCTAGAAGAATACCCCGACCCCATGCTAGTGCATATGACAAACCTCGGAGCAGATTTACGAACTGGAAAAATGGCAAAACAGGTTCCAAAACCGGTTACTAGGGTGAAACCCTAACTAGAATCATGACCACGGAGCCAGAACAATGAAGGTACAAATAGAGTATCAACTTACTTGGACAGAAAAATTGTTGAATGAACTTGGAAACGAACGGGATCCAAAACCCTAGCAGAGAGTCGTAGTCGCTCAAAGATGAAGTACGAAAGAAATGTTTTTCTGAAAATGAGATGAATGGGTGGGTTACGGAAAATTAGGGTCTTAGGCTCCCTATAGGCCAACCCTTAGGCCCATTAGATTTTGGGGCTGAAATAAGATGGCCTTACACCAAAACCCTAATGTTTAAAACTAAATTTATCTCTTATTTTTCTTAGCCTTTTCTATTTATATTCACAAAATAGTATATTGGATTTGGTCATTTCCTCCAACTTGTGCTAAGAGTAACAATTTGCGGAAAAATAAAACAGAAACGAAGTGTAGGGTATGTTGTTTTCATCATCCGAATATATTGGCAGCAAGGAGAAAATAAAAGAATGAAATAAGCACTACAACATGCACTTCACGTATTAGAAACAAACTTGAGGAGAGAGAAAAACTAAAGAATTTCTCGTGGGCCCACTAAAAGAGAAGTGAGAAAAATAAAATAAACACTAAAGGCTACGCATGGTTTGAACACAGTCCCTATTACACCCAACATTTACAACCAACCACCAAGCTATAAGTTTCCTTAATAAAAATGATGCACCAATAAATTATAAACGTATAAGGTCCACATGCTTTAATTGAATAATAAAATAATTAAAATAAACTACATGAGGATGTGGAGATTCGAACCTCACACCTGTACACATTGCACACCATTTCCAGCACTAGGCTACATGCCATCACAAGATAAAAGGTGCATAATAGGTATAAAACCACTTCTTTTGGACAAACCATAATTAATTAAATTAAATAAACAACAACTTAGATCACTCAATTAATAAAATAAATACAACAATTACCAAAATCACTCAG
>Ga0099823_1009087_pt1 | contig 10092 bp, 12 predicted proteins | sample CowpearedBW_FD_76831 | JGI IMG/M metagenome (GOLD analysis project Ga0099823, IMG submission 76831) | Root nodule microbial communities of legume samples collected from California, USA - Cow pea red BW | ecosystem: Host-associated > Plants > Roots > Nodule | place: USA: California | collected...
AATCCAGAAAAAAAAAAAGAACAAAAAGACATACCTCAATGATTCCTTCTTCCGTTTCCTTTCTGCTTCTCTTCCTTTCTGTGTTCACACCTTCTGCTCTTTCCGATCCAAGAGCGCAGAGAGCCGCTCTGCTATGCACCAACCGCACCGTTTCCTCTCTTTCTCTGCGCCAAGTTTTCATCGCAAACTTTCTGGCGGCGATGGACGCGTTGACCCCTATGACGACGACTCGGCAGCACGGCGCCGTGGTGAAGGGGTCAGGAAACGTCACCGTTTACGCCATGGGTGAGTGCATGAAAGACCTGTCGCAGTCGGACTGCAATGTGTGCCTGGCGCAGTGCAAGACGCAGCTCCTCTCGTGCCTCCCTTTCCAGAAAGGGACACGGGGTGGCAGGTTGTTCTTCGACGGCTGCTACCTCCGCTACGACGACTACAACTTCTTCGCCGAGAGCTTTGGCAACCAAGACACCACTGTGTGCGGCACCAGTGGGAGTATTAACAGTAATAGTAATAATAGTGTTGGTGCTAACAGTAGCCGTATTTATAAGGCCAACGCTTTGGAGCTAGTTAGGAACCTGAGCGAGGTGGCGCCCAAAAACGATGGGTTTCTGGTGGGGTCGGTGGGGAGAAAGAACGTGAGTGTTTACGGGTTGGCTCAGTGCTGGGAGTTTGTGAACGGAAGTGCCTGCAAGAAATGTTTGGCGGATGCTGCCACGAGGGTTTCTTCGTGTGCAACACAAGAAGCGAGGGCGTTGAATGCTGGTTGTTATTTGAGGTACTCTGCGCAGAAGTTTTATAACAATTCAACCGATGTTGCAACTTCTGGAAATCATGGTGGGTTATACTCTCTCTGTCTCTGACACGTCGTTTTTGTTTGATTTTATTGATGGTGGTCGATTTTAGTTAGCTTATCATGATTGATTCCTCTTGTTTTGATATTTGCGACAAATTGGTCATGTTCGAGTTCGAGTCTTGGAGACCTTAAAACCTTGATGTTGCTAAAACTTCGGTTATACACCGTTTTGTAAACCCTTGATTGTGAAAAATTGCAGAACATGTCGTTGAATTGATCACGGACCATTTTTCTGAAACCTGGAAGACTCAAACATAACATATATGCAGAATTTTATGTAGATATGTTTGCTTATTTTGTTCCATCGAGTGGTTTTCAAAGGAGGGAATATTGTTTAGAGTCATTTTGGGTGGATTTTTTGTCCTTGATGTGTGTTTTGTTATGGAATTTAACTACCATGTTAATTTTAAAATAGGCATTATTGTGAAGAAATAAAATACCTACAGAAATCGCCTTTCTGATAAAAAATGTCACTAAAGCTGTAAAGCTGTGTTCCTGTGTATGGCATGTGATGTTAGGACGACGGAGTCTATCTAAAATTCTGGCCGCGTCTGCTGCTGCCGCGGCTCTTCTGCTGGTTGTTGCAACGGTTGTTTTCTTTATAAGGAAGAAAATTGTGACAAGGAGAAGAGGTATCAATATTTGATATTTAGGACTGAGATTATTAGAACTGTTGATACTGAAAGTTGTTGCATTGTTCTTACCTCAGAAAGAAGACAGTTTGGTGCTTTTCTGGACAGAGTGAATAAGTCCAGGCTAAATATTGCATATGAGATTCTTGAAAAGGCAACAGATTACTTCAATGATGCCAACAAGCTAGGACAAGGAGGGTCAGGTTCTGTTTATAAAGTATGTATTTTCTGAGCTTATGATTTTTTATCATTTTGTACAAACTAACTGTTGCCTAACTATTTTTTGTTGCAAATTAGGGAGTTATGCCAGATGGAACTACTGTTGCCATAAAAAGGCTAAGATTTAACACAACACAATGGGTGGATCATTTCTTCAATGAGGTCAATTTGATAAGTGACATTCAACACAAGAATCTTGTAAAACTTTTAGGATGCAGTATTACGGGACCTGAAAGCCTTCTTGTTTATGAATACGTGCCTAATCAGAGCCTCCATGATCACCTTTCTGGTTGTAACTTTATCTCTGATATCAAGTCATAAACAAAGTTCCTTTCTTTAAAAGAAATTTTTCTTATCATAATATCTCCTATGAATTTCTCCAGTTAGAAGGATTTCTCATCCACTGAGTTGGGAATTCAGACATAAGATTATATTAGGAATTGCAGAGGGCTTGGCCTACCTTCATGAGGAATCACATCTGAGAATCATTCATAGAGACATAAAACTGAGCAACATTCTACTTGAGGAGGACTTCACACCAAAGATTGCTGATTTTGGACTTGCTAGATTATTTCCAGAAGATAAGTCTCACATTAGCACAGCCATTGCTGGTACGCTGTAAGTGCATGACCCTCTTCTGCACCTTATGTTACAATAATTGAACCCTTTAGCCGATTTCTTGATCTTAAGGATTTGAAACATGATCCATATGTTGTTCCTGCATGATTATTCACTTGCATTTGATCATGTGTTCATATTAGGGGGTATATGGCTCCAGAGTATGTCATTCGTGGGAAGTTGTCTGAGAAAGCAGATGTTTACAGTTTTGGAGTTCTAGTTATCGAAATAGTATCTGGCAAAAGAAACAGTTCCTTTATTATGAATTCATCCTCTCTCCTACAAACGGTAACTGTTTTCATCTGGCATGTTGCTACGGCATGATACTACTTCATATAATGTTTTTTAACAAGACAAACATTCTCATTATACAAGGTTTGGAACCTCTATGGATCAAACAGACTATCTGAAGTTGTTGATCCGACCCTTGAGGGTCCTTTTCCTGCAGAGGAAGCATACCGACTACTTCAGATAGGACTGCTTTGTGCACAAGCTTCTGCAGAGTTGAGACCATCAATGTCAGTAGTAGTTAAAATGATTAATCACAGTCACGAAATTCCTCAGCCAACCCAACCTCCATTTATCAATTCTGGTAGTTCAGAACTCAGCAGATCTGGTTTACCTGGATATAATTTTCAGCCTGGATCCAACACTCAGTCTTCAGCAAACACCATGACTGAAAGTCTGGTTGAACCTAGATGAATTACATCAACACAACCTTTCTCCGGAAGTACCCTTATAGAAGTTGTGGCATGCTTGCTTTCTTGAAAAAGTTTGGTATCAGTTATCAGCATGGCAATGTTGTTTCTGCACGTCCAAGTGAATTAGATCCAGAGTGACATAACCCCTCATATGAATCATATGCCAACAGTTAAGACCGATTGCTATGTATACAGATAACAGTTTCACAAAAGGTTAAATTTTGCCGAAACTTGTACATTACATATCACACAGGCCACTTACAAAAGAATCAATAAGTAGAAATTTGTACTACATGCTTTTTAACCTTTTGATTTCTCTACTAGCACCTCCTTGGAGTTATCTACTACCAAGAATTTTACATGTAACCACCAGAAACTATTATTTATTTACATTTTATTCTGTATGTAATAGAAAATTATTTTAATTTTCTTATATTACCTCTATTTACTATTATTTATTTGAATATGGGAGACATTTAACAAAATAAGAAAACTATCTACGAAATGCATACCGATAAACCTTTGGTTCAGTAATAAAAATGCCATTTTGTTTCATTACCAGTGTCTTTGACTATTGAAGAAAAAGCTTCCCCTGCTAAATGGATAACTTGTGTATATTTTTATGGTTTGAATGAAGGAGGGCAACGGAATATTTAACAAGTAACGTGAAGAGAGTGTTCCAACCAATGAACGTCGAAAGTTCAAAGGTTTGTGTGGTTGGACTTGGAGATGTGAAACAATTTAACAATTGACTGGGTTAAAATTAGCAAAATAATGTTTCTCTCTGGAGTTTTTCTTGGATCAAGAGAGAACATGAGTGGGACTGGGTTAAGTAATCACAAAATATTTTCTGAAGTAGCATTCTTTAAAAAAAGTAATGTAAACAGAATTTTTTTTTTCTACGGTGTGCTGCTTTGGAAAAGAATTCGAAAACGTTGTTTGGTCAACGTGAAATTAAGCAAGGGTTAAAAATTAGGAAGTATGGGTTTTTTTTTTCTCAGTTAACAATTTCAACAGGGTAAGTTATGGGCAGACATAATCTATCTAACCGACATAAATGCAGAGAGGACCACGCAAATATTTTATCTAGATAAACCGGCATGATGTGCCGCTACATTATTTTCTAGAATAATATCATAATCTATAAGGTATATTAATTTAATATTTCTGTTTACTAATTTTCAAATTACTGTATTTTTTATTTGATTTATACATATTAAAAATAGGTTTAATAAATCATTCTCTCATAATTCATCAAGTTTCTAAATTTCATTGTATTATTTACTTAAAAAACAATTTATCTTACTCATTTCCGTGATGAAAGTATAACGTCTTCTTTGCGTCTAAGGTGGAAAGCGTGTTAATCACTAAAAATGTCAACAGCAAAAAACGACAAAATAAAAGGTACAAAATAGTAAAAGATAAGTTCAGCGTTGAAACATCGACGTTAGGGAAATTGTTTACTTAAAAGAAAAACGAAAACAGCCAATTAGACTAACATGCTAAGATACATAGTCTATTACATTGTAAGTCTATAATAATAGAAAAAAATATTCTTACTTCTGTGTGAGGCGCATTTCATATTTCTTTTTTAATATTATTATACTTTAAAAAATAGAAAAGGAAAAAATTATATTTGTTCTATATATAGTAACCAATAACCAAAGGAAATTGTTGTAAAAAAAAAACAAAAAACTAACAAGGTGAATTCTACATTTGACTACATAATAGGAACAGGAAGTAATTTTGGATTATGGAAGAGAAAATAAAACTCCAAAGAAGAATAGTTTGAAAACGTCAAATTAATTATTGATACCTAAACAAAAACAAAAATATAATGTGTTTTCAATATCATTGAAGCTGGTGACAGTTAAGTGTTTTTGCATGCTCAAGATCTTGAAACGTGTACTACAACTAAAAGGCTGGTTTCTTATATTCATAAAGAAATATTATGTGCAGGTGAATGATTGGTCTGGAATCCCTGTATAAAACTTTCTAAATCTAAAGTTCCATAGTTGTCATGAAATAATAGAATCTGGGTCAAATGTTGTTTAAAAACAAAAGGTTTACCATGCTACGAAGAATCCATTAGAAGCTAAGAAAGTCAGCAAAAACTTCAAATCAAATAAGTTCCATAAGAAATTCATTATATTTAATTGTTGATAATGCACATAAGTACAATTGAAACGGGTGAAAATGCTAAACTTAAATGAAAAAAAAAATTGTTCATAGGAAAAATAGAAAATTTTCTTATTGAAGATGAGGGTGGTTCTTTCAAGATGGTATTTTTTGGAAAGCAAATTTGTGAAGACAAAGAGAAGATATATTTGTAAGAGATTATCTGTCGTTCAAATTAATAAAAACAAAAGAAAAATTATAAAATATACAATTATAAAAATAAATGAGATAAAATTGGTTTGTTTTTTTATTACAAGAATGAGGTATAAGATAAAGTTGAACCCTTGTTTTGATGGTCAATGTCCGACCCAACCGCGTAGATGCACTATCTAGGTGACTTAACACAAAAACAGACTTTGAGCAATGTCACGTTGTGTTGCGTTTTTTTCAACTTTTCTTTTCAAGTTTCAACCAACATTCAAACTACCACATTATCTCTCCCATACCACTCTACATAATCATTGACTTTCTATTTTCTTCTGTAAGATGATGTGAGATCTGGTGGAGACCATCAATGATCAACTTCATTCACGCCTTCAGTACACAAAAACACAGGTAACAACTTCATTTCTTTAATGCTTCACAAACTTCTATAGGAACATCTTAAGCATGTGATTAAACGTTTTCGTTTTTAATGCACTTTACTTGCTTAGTTGCCTTCGCTGTCTTTAATCACATTTTTTATACAGCTACTGTGTTCACACATTTTCTATTTTCTTTTTCCCTGAAAAAGCTCTGCCATGTGAATGGAAATGATTCTGACGCAACACCCTTCCAGTCTCTAGATAAAGTTTTCAGTGTCCATACCAACCGCGTTTTTTCCGAATTTTGATAACTCAATTTGACCAAGAGTAACTGGACAGTTTCAACAGTAAAAGAAATGATTTTCATGTTCATTGTTTTGTTTGCCATTAGCAGAGTGTGCAAGTGTGAAACTAAACTCCTCCAAGATCTGGTTTTTCAATATTGGCTGCCAAAGACACAAGAAAGTATTATATTATCTCTATCAATCTTTGCGTGAAATGATCAAGATTTTTACTTTACTGAAAAGAAGTGAGTTAGCTATCATGTCCGAATTGGTTGGTGGTCCTGAATTTCTCCATTTCACTTGTTTGGGAAGTTCCGGTAAGAACCAACAAACTTGTGAGCCGACTTTGGTTTCTGCGTTTTCACACAGCTTAAAATGAGTTCCCCTTTCTTCAAGTGGCCTTCTTTTCTGAGGAACATAACATAAGACTTCTGGAATCTCATTAGTACGAAGGAATTGTTTAACTAATGATGTTTCCGACATCAGTATGACACAAGTGATGCAGCCTAAATAGTCTAAAGGCTCTAACACTTGTTTTTTGCAGATCGTAGTTCAGAAGGCCTAGTTTCATCAGTACCAGACAAAGTGCTTAGATCCTATCATCACAAAAAATGGAAAGAACATCCCCTGTTGTCTATTTCCAATGTTTTATTTTCCTTCTCATGAAGGTTGTGTTGGTACCGAAAACAGTGATGGCAGAACCAAGGGCCAAGACTGTCAATATAACATGTGGCAACAAGTTAGAGCACAACTCCACTATCTTTGTTCCAAATTTTGTTGCAACCATGGAGAAGATTAGTGAACAGATGAGAACCACCGGATATGGCACAGCAGTTGTAGGGAAAGGAGGGCCTGACACTAACTACGGGTTGGCTCAGTGCTATGGTGATCTCTCGTTACTTGACTGTGTTTTATGTTACGCCGAGGCACGCACGGTTCTTCCCCAATGCTTCCCATACAATGGTGGTCGCATATACCTTGATGGTTGCTTCATGAGGGCTGAAAACTACAGCTTCTATGAGGAGTACACAGGACCAGGAGACATGGCTGTTTGTGGAAACACAACAAGGAAGAACACAGGTTTTCGAGCAGCAGCGAAGAAGGCTGTTATGACTGCAGTTCAAGCTGCACCAAACAATAAAGGGTATGCTAGGACCGAGGTTGCTGTAGCAGGAACAGCAAATGACTCAGCTTATGTTCTGGCTAATTGTTGGAGGAGCTTGGACGCAAAGTCTTGTAGAGCTTGTCTTGAGAATGCATCTTCTTCCATATTGGGGTGCCTTCCCTGGTCAGAAGGGCGAGCCCTTAACACTGGATGCTTCATGAGGTACTCAGACACAGATTTTCTTAACAAGGAAGAGGAAAATGGGAGTTCAGGAGGTAAATAGATTGCAACTTTCTTCGCTGTAATTGAGTACTAATTATGGTTATTTGTGAGGATCCTGCTTTTAGAGTTATGAAAATTTTACACGTAACAGTCTGTGTTCATTTTTCTGGCTTGTGCAGATAATGTATTAGTGATAGTGATTGTAGTAGTCAGTTCAACTATAGTTTTGGTGGTTGGAGTATCCCTTCTGGTTTATATCCGCAGACACAGATACGTTCAAATGAAACGAAGAGGTAATTGATTTAACTTTTTATACATTTGCTTGTAACATATATCATGATGTGATAGAAAGACAGATAGAGAAAACTAATGAGTGTTGATTATGTGGAGTTATCATTGTATTATAGCACATCTATTCAATAAAATTTGGAGTTGCCATTGTATTATAGCTCAGATATTTTCAAGAGTTTCCTTAAGCTCATTGTCATTCTGCTTTCCAGGTTCAAATGATGCAGAAAAGTTAGCCAAAAGCCTTCACCGCAACAGCTTGAACTTCAAATACTCTACTCTGGAGAAGGCTACTAATTCTTTTGATGAAGCTAACAAGCTAGGTCAAGGAGGATTTGGAGCGGTTTATAGAGTAATTTTTGCCTCTAAATACAGACTTACATCACCACCATATTTTACATTTCAAAGCCACTCTTAACATTTTCTTAATTACAGGGAGTTTTGCCTGATGGAAGAGAGATTGCTATCAAGAGATTATATTTCAACAACAGGCACAGAGCAGCAGATTTCTACAATGAAGTGAACATAATTAGTAGTGTGGAACACAAAAATCTAGTGAGACTCTTAGGATGCAGCTGTTCAGGACCTGAAAGCCTTCTTATATATGAATTTCTACCTAACAGAAGTCTTGATCGCTTCATATTTGGTAACAAGCTCTCTCCTTTCACATCTGAAAATCACCCCATTTCATTGTTAGTCATAAAATTTCAACTTATTACATTTTTTTTTTTCTACAATTGCTAGATCAAAACAAGGGTAGGGAACTAAACTGGGACAAGAGATACGACATTATGATCGGGACAGCAGAAGGATTGGTTTACCTGCATGAGAACTCCAATATTAGAATAATCCACAGAGATATAAAAGCCAGCAACATCTTATTGGATGCAAAGCTTCGCGCTAAAATTGCTGATTTTGGTTTGGCTAGGTCCTTTCAGGATGATAAGAGCCACATTAGCACAGCTATTGCTGGAACTTTGTAAGTATTTTTTACCAATACAACACTTTTTTGTCAACAATACGAGCATTAGACTAAATTTTATCAGAAAGCTAGAGCCAGTGTGTATTGTATTATATTATATCTGAGTAGAGCTATTCCAATTTTTTATTTTTAATTTTGTGTGGAGCTGCAGAGGTTATATGGCTCCAGAGTACCTAGCACACGGTCAGTTAACTGAGAAAGCAGACGTATATAGCTTTGGGGTGTTACTGTTAGAAATAATTACTGGGAGACAGAATAACAGGAGCAAAGCATCGGAATATTCGGACAGTCTTATAATAATGGTAACTTGCACGACATAAGTTTTTTTGTTGTATTGTTTTTAAACTACGTAAGAGAAGATTGGAGGGTGAACTGAGTTGTCCTTGTGTTTGAATCAGACATGGAAGCATTTTCAATCAGGGAGTGCGGAAGAATTAATTGATCCATATCTGTTGTTGGATGAGAAGCACAGAAGCAATGTTAAGAATGATATTTTAAGAGTGGTGCAGATAGGACTTCTATGCACCCAAGAAATGTGTTCCTTGCGACCATGTATGTCAAAGGTACTAAAGATGCTAACAAAGAAGGAGGAGCATGTGGAAGCACCCTCCAAGCCACCCTTCATAGATGAAAGTACCATGGAACTCCATGACCAAAATGATGACCCATATTATCCTCTCAATGTAGCAGATTCATTGGCTACTATTTCACACAGCTCCTTTTATCCGAGGTAACACACTACACACCATGTCTGCTAACAACATTCATTTGTGCATGCCAAACAACTTGGTCGGGCTCAAGCTTATGCCATGGAGGTTTCTATTCTACCAGTGCATTTGAAATTTTGAATAGTTACGATTTGAAGTTCATGCCTGCACTGAAGATGAACAAACAATGCATTTTTACCGGCTTTGTTCATGAATAATCTTTGCAGAGATTAAATTACATATCTAGATATGATTTTGTGATTGTAGAAAAATGTATTATAATAAAATTCATTATAGAAGCTACAACTTATCTGTGTTTGCTATGTAAAATGTGATTTAACAGTGATGTTTCTCGCCACTGTAACCTGACTTAGTTTATTTGTGTGAATAGAATAGTATTTTCATTCTGATAGAAATGAGCTTCAGATTTCAAATATAACCCCTCCCGCATAGATAGATATTTACGAACATTTACGAAATTTTCCTTCGTACGGATTACACTATTTAAACCGATTTAAAGAGACGAATAAATTAAAAAATCATGTTTATTTCAATGAATAAACATGAAAAAACGCAAACGGATAAAAAATTACCTCACAGATAAATCTTACCACAAACGTAAAAATTTGTACAAATACATTAATTTTTACTCTTTTATCCTTATATTTTATCAATATATTACAATTATTAATAATAATTATTATATTAATTATATATATTATTTATTATTATAATTTATTATATATATAATAAATATATGTTATATAATCGATTATATA
>Ga0099823_1009090_pt1 | contig 10092 bp, 6 predicted proteins | sample CowpearedBW_FD_76831 | JGI IMG/M metagenome (GOLD analysis project Ga0099823, IMG submission 76831) | Root nodule microbial communities of legume samples collected from California, USA - Cow pea red BW | ecosystem: Host-associated > Plants > Roots > Nodule | place: USA: California | collected...
AAAAAAAAAAAAAAAGTAGGTTTCTATACAATCTTCTTTCTTGGATTGCTTTCCCATCTACATCAATGTACGTCAAACGTTTAATCACATGCAAGGGTAATTTGTGAATTGGAGTGCCTCAATCTTCAACATTAACAATGATCAAGGTTTTAAATTTTAGTTCTGGTTAAATTGCGTTCCTTGGTAGTTTGGGAAATAGCTGACAAATTCGTCCAATGCAGTTACATTGCAGTCGCATACACCTTAAAAACCTTAATAGTGATTGCGGATCCCTTTGCAAAACATTGACAATAGATCATCTGTTGCGGATTTTTCAGTTTGTTATTTCAGTGTACCACCTAAATGTACGGTGCCACAGTCTCTTGTTTCTGTTATTATTGATGATATTATCCTCTTTCGCCCAGGATAAAGAAGAAAAAATCGCTTGTGTGATTGGTGACCGATTAACTAGTGATGTTATTGTGAGGCTACGCACTCCGGAAGGTCGAGATGATTGGCTATACTGCCACTCGGAGAATCTTGTAAAAAACTGCAAGTACTTTGCGGATAGGTTGTCTGAGAACTGGCCAACATGTCAGATCCTTGATTCGCGCAATTGTGTCGATATCTATTGCCAAGAGTTGGATTTTGATTACCATGTCAATCTTATACGTCTTCTCTACACTGTCATAGATGGTTCAGTTGATGATTTGTGGCATGGTGTTAGAAATGCCCTTGGCATTCTCCAGGTCGCGGTTGAACTTGGATGCCCGCAGATAATAACTGCCTGTGTGAACTACTTAGAAGCTGTTACATGGGAGGAGGCTGAGGAGGAAGAGATTTTGAGAATTGTACCTCGAATGGGATTACAAGCTGAACCTATCCTAGCTAGACTTCAACCAGTTAAGCAGTCTGCTATCATAAATATCTTTGTCTCTGCTATCCGTTTTGCTACATCATCCCCATCACCAAATATGAATGATCTTAAATCTTCAGCACAAGAGCAACTTGAGTACATGCTAACTGAAGATGATGATGCCCCTTTATTGACAGCTGATGACAACATAAAAGTCGAAGTAAAAGAATGTGTAAACAGACTGTTTGCCCGGTTTATCGACTCAGTAACAGGTTTTTTCTCTGGTACTACAGAGTCACTCTCTGAGGAGGGAAATTTTCAGTTGTTTCAATCCTATTTGACTGATTTGTCGTGGGCATGTCAGATATTGAGTAAGTTGGAAATAATGAGAGAATTTGTTGAGTATTGGTCTGATGCATCAGAAAAAATTGTCAAGGTTCTTGAACAAGGAAGTTCTACAACTGAAGTCATTGAGATAAAGTTACGAGCTGTTGAGGTGACATCAAAGGTTTTAGAGGCAATTGGTTATGGCACTGTTATATTGCCAACAGCAAAACGCCTTCAAGTTTTGAAAGTGTGGCTTCCGTTTGTGAGGGTTACAAAACCATTGATTGATTCTGTTACAACGAATTGTGAGAATGCTATGCTGCTTAAATTAGATGGCGAAATGTGGCAATCCTTAGAATCCACCTTTGTATCTATCATTCTTGCATTGCCATCAGGGGATCAGGCAGAGATTTTAACTGAGTGGCTGGATAACGAGTATATGCAGTATCCAGACTTAACTGAGGCATTTGAAGTATGGTGTTATAGGTCCAAGGTTGCTAAAAGAAGACTATCATTGGTAGGGGATGAGCATGCCATGACAAACTCATTTTGAGGCTTTCACAAATTCTGTTAGTTTTTTATTAGACTACTAATCCAAGATCTTGTCAAGGCATTGCGAAGAAATCATCTCCTTTTACACATGAATGAAATTTTTTGTTGGAGGCATTTTGAATCTCCATATCTCAACAATTCAATGTAAATTATTTTGAGGAGTTTTGTAAAATGTTGTATGTAAAGATGTAGTTTTGAAATAATTTATTTCATAGCAAACAAAATCATGAGACACTGCTTTTTGACGTTGGATTTGCTTGGACATTTCTAATTAAAGGGAGATGCTGCGCAAGACAGGTTCCGCACCTTGGTCTGTTAACTCAATTTTGAGTGCTGCTTTTGATCGGAAAGAAGAAAAGAAGAAATTCTCCCCGGTTCCGAGCAGCATCAATGAAGATAAAACAGGAATTGAGTTTGAGAGAATAGAATTCGAATAACTGCTTGGAAAATTGAAATTGAAAATTCTCGTTATGTGCATAACAATTTAATTTCCCAAATCCTATTATGCTGTAGGTAATAACGATACGATGATGAATATCAAAGGCATTATAGGGAAGGTGGAGGTTAAAACCATAATGATATTTTAATTATTTTAACATCTTTTTTTTACAACTTAAGTTATACATTGTTAGACAAACAACATGCTCAATAAAACTATTACTTGAGGTTCTAAAAATAGTTGGTATGTAGAATAAAATAATAAAGAGAACACACTAGTAGCTGATGTATAGCTTAGAAATTTTAGTTCAAAAGAATCTGTTTTCGCTAGAGTATTGGTTGGAATTTTGGAGGTAGAAGAGTAATGCTTTTCCAAGTCTCTTTAATAGTCAAGCTTCATAACGTATTATACACACAATTTTGTTACAGTTACAGTAGTCGTCAACTCCTGTAGAGTGATCACCATTGTAGACTAACCAAAACCGTAGGGTAGTTGTATAATTCATATGATCGGGGACTACCCTATCACATTAGACATATTGGTTTAAAAACCTACCACCAATAAACGTTGATATTATACATTAAGAAGAAATTGACTAATTTATAGATGAACTCCAAAAATGTTAACACATTAACCAAGCTTGCAATTGATCCACCCATTACTCCCAACAATTGCTTTAGGATATTAAATTGTTTCATTCAATTGTAAGGTATGGGATTCTATTGTGAGGTTAATTAGGTGTTGAGCATTGTTTTTTGTGGTGTGGCTCTCCTTAGAATCTCATCATAAATACAATGTACTGGATGTAAGTTTACCGGAGAGAGAGTTAGTTGATGGAGATTGGATCAAACATTCATAAAGTTTGGTCAACACCAATTTATGTTGTATTCAATGTGTGTTCGAACCGTGTTACTATCTTGTACCAGTTTTGGACAATCATCATACCACTGTCTTCTGCATGTTTGTGTTAAATTGACATGCCAACTATCAGTTATGATGCTGAATGATCAAAATATTTAGCAACAACTTTAATCTGCAAAAACTCATGTCATAAGCCAAAACTGCAATATTATTGTTCAAAATAACATTGCTTTGTTTATTTGAAAAATATTTACAACAGTGAAAAATCTTTTTCTGTTTAACAATTTCTTTATCAACAGTCTGCAATGGAGTGAAGTTGTTTATTGGACAAGTTGGTACGATAATGTTGAAAAAGAATTATTCATGCTTCACTTGTGTCTCTTAATAAAATAGCGCATACCTATTTCTAATTTCTAAATAAACTCGCCTATCTTTAATAAATTCTCACTTTTCTTATTTTATTTAATAACTAAAACTTATACCAAATACATTTATAAAGATTACAAATTAAAGTTTTAAAATATAAAAAAGAAAATCATATCACCCTTCAAAATTAAATAGAGTGAATTTGTTACTATGTAATAAATTTATATCTTAATGGTCTATACAAATAAATGAACATAAATTTTAAGTAAGATAAATCAAAATTACAAGCAATTCATTCAATATACTTAGTGACACTTTATTGTAATTAAATAATTTAATGTACTATAACTAAAAAACAAGAAATGTGAGTATAATTAATTTCTCCATATGTTCATGAATTGAAAAATATCAATTATTAATTTTTTTACCGATGTACTTGAACTCTAAACCCAAAAACTTGAACCATAACCTCTCCCACCCCTTACATTTTCATTTTCAAACCAACTCCTTCTAGTATTGGTAATTTTTGTTCACAATTCTAGCATGCTGTTAGAGCCTTGTCCAATAATATTGCATCTATATCTTCATGTTCTACCATTTAATGCAAAAAAGAAATTATCGTAGGATGGTATCTGATGTATTTAGTTTTTGAATAATGCAGATTATGCATGAAGTCTTTTACATCTTAATTTTATGAATTTTACATTAAATATTTTGAAGATCATATTGACTAATGAAATATGTTTTTAAAAGTTAGTATGGAGGATTATTAGACATTTATTATTATTTTTAACACTATTTAAACTAATTCACCATGAGATCTAAAACCACACATATTGTATCAAGATATAAGATATTGATATTAATTTCACTCCAAGACCTTAAGAATGATTTATGGATCTTCTTCAAATTAGAGTCACACTTAAATTTAATAACATTTTCTTTGGTGAAATATGATTTTGTAATGTTATCAATTTAGTATTAATTTCTTATTACAAATGCAAGTTAATTATGTACTCCATTTTTCTATATTGAATAGAGGTTACTTTTTAAATTATGGAACTTTGGAAGGTAATTATTTATTCGTAGACTTATTGAGATGTTCAGAGTTATTAAGTTCAACTTATTGATTTAGTATCAATTTCTTAATACGAGTTTAAATACAAGTGCAAGTTACTTAAGTACTTGAAATAGATAGAGAGTGATCTTTTAAGTTATGGAAGATTGGAAGGTAATTATTTATTTGTGGACTGATTGAGACGTTGAGAGTTATTAAAGATCGACTAAATGATTAAGAAACACTAATCATAATTAATAGGTAGATAGGTAATATTTAGTGGAATCTTATCTCACAAAATTATAATTAACTTAGAAGTGAATTATTGAATTAGATAATGTGTTAATTCACGAGTTCACCACCCACATAATAAAAAGTCGTTATTAATTACTTTTGGCTAGGTCAGGTCTCAAAGGTAATTAACTACTAACATTTATTTATTTATTTATTTGAATGTATAGTTGTGATTTGATGAGTATGTGAAAAAGCACAAGACATATTTTCAATCGAAGATATATTGGTATGTTTTACCAAAATAAAGTTTATGACAACAATCCATCTATCCCACCTTGAGAGCTTACAAAAATAATATACAACCTCAACCATATACTTTCAAATCCTAAGCTATCTAAGAACTCAAATGGTTCTATGCAGGGTATAAACTTATACTAAAGTAAAATTCCTTCTTTCTTTACACTACAATTGTTCACCACTCCCCGCATAAGCAGGGAACTAAGAAGAAATTGTGAGGGACTCAGAAACTGTGGAATCACATTGCTCACCTTTTAATGTCTTATTCAGGTCACAAAGTCTGGCAACAATTGTGCAGCAAACCTCTTTGGGTTTTGCATGCTGATACTCTCATAAGCAGCTGAAGAGTGAGGAGACGAAGTGTTTATGCTACCAAACTCATTTGGTTCACCAATGTCCAAGCTTCTACCCAGTTGAATGTTTTGGTTTGGGAGGAATGTTTGATGAGTTCCGGGTAATGAATCAAGACCAAGAGTGAGGGAAACACCATTACCTGAAAACCTCGGAGCAAACTGCTCTGCATCAAATCTTCCAATATCCCCAATTGGGTACTGTCCAAAACCACCAATGAAGTTTGTTTGGTTTCCCATGAAAGAGGATTCGTTTCTACCTTGCCTTTCCTCCCCAAATTTCATTGAGAGTTGCTCATTGTTTGCCTCATTGGGCTTCACATCGATGTTCATTGAAGGGACACTATTTGGGGAATGCATCATCTCATGATTCCTTGCTTTCTTCGGACTTCCCTGTGTGATCCCTTCTAGCTCCGAAGACCCCATGAAGCTGAATCCTGATTGGTTTCTCACACTCCCACCAAGTGGTGACGTTGATGCTCTAGAAATTGAAACCATACCAGTGTTCTGGCTCTTTGAAACTTCTTGTTTGGAATTGAAACTTTTAGCCTCGGTTTCACCGGAAGGACCTTTCTCTGGTGGTGCTGCCATTTTCGTAGAAGAATCTTCATTGCTCTTGCTTGATTTATCCTCAGATCCATTCTGTTCATGATCCTTCATCTCTTCCAAGTACATTTCCTCCACCATTGGCTTCCAAAGCCGAACCCGAGCATTTATAAACCAATTTGAGACCTGTCATCCACCCAGCACTGTTAATGCGAAGAACCATTCATCAAATGGAAGAGTTAAATACCATTACTATGTCACTTACCTGGCTCCTTGTTAGCCCTGTTTGCTTTGCCAACATGTGTTTGTCCGAGTCCTTGGGGTAACTGGAACCAAACTCAGTTATTTCAGCACAACTTGCAAATCTTTCAAGTAATTAACAGTTTAAGATTTTTGAAGTTAGAAGAGAGAGTTTTTCTGAAAGTTAAGTGCTTACGGGTGGAGGAAGTGTTCGAAGAGCCAGGCACGAAGAACAGAAACAGATCTTTCAGGCAATCCCCTCTGGGGTCTCCAAGCATTGTGCTGGATCATTCCCAATTGTTGAAGAGCTCGTTGTTGCCTCAGATGATGGTCCACATATTTGAGCCTCGAACCTTCTATTTTCCCTCCAAAGCAATCTTCTTCTCCTAAGCTCTTGTTTGCAGCTCGAACCTGTCCTGCAATAGCATCCTTCAAACACCGAAATTGCTTAGAGATTGTTTGCAATGCAAGAGCCGTGTATGTCCTCGCAGACCCAATCCCCGCAGCTTGCTCAAATGATGACACCACAATCTCCATCTGCTGGTGGTACTGTCTGTACCTTTGCTCCACCTTCAACCACAAACATCACGTCAATAAACTATCCATTAATTCAACATCAACCCAATTCACTTTTTATTAGATAAGATGAAGCTATGATTTCAAGTCCAACACTAGTACTCATACCAACATGAAAAGCCAAAAACACCAAGACTGTATTTAAATCGTTGAAAAATGGGAAATCCATTTAAAATGTGAAAGTTATAACAATTGAGTTGTTCATAAACGGGAAAAACCCGTGAGAAGTTTAACCAATGATGTTGTAAGTAAAATGAACTACACATACCTCATCAAGCATGGCAATCAGTTTGGCTTTCTTCATCTGGATTTCTTGTCTTTCTGCAGTTGATAGCTCAGAGCTACGTTTTCCGTTTCCTTCACCACCAACCGAACCATCTCCACTACCTGCTGCGGATGATTCTCCAATCACCTTCGTCTGTCCCCCACTCTTTTTACCCAACTCAGTGCCAATCCCATTGTTAACATTCACAACCTCTTCTAGAAGCTCATGCGCTGCCTTCAAGTACTTTGAGCTCAGGAGAACGCTCTGAATGCCCGAAGCTCCATTGTTGGTAACCCCAGACGCCGACGACGGCGAACTCCCCGACACGCGCAAGTCTTCGCCGGACATGCCCGGCGCCTGACCCTCCCGGAACGACCCCAGCCCCAGAGACAAGCCCTGCTGCGCGCGTGGGGTCTCACGCGCCGCCGAGGCCGGGTCTAAAGCGTTCCAGTGATTGTACTGCATGCGTGGGAGGAAGCCATGCAGCGCCGAGACATCGTGGTGCCCGTGCATGGAGTGGTGGTTGAGGTCCTGGGAAGCCGGGAGGGGGATTCCAACGAATTGTTGGGTGTGTGAGGGCGGCGCGTGAGGGTTGAAGTTGTTGTTGCTGTTGGCGCCGGCAACCGCGGCGGGGTTGAGAAACACGAGATTTCCCGCAGCGTGTGAGGGCGGGGGCTGCGACGGCGCGTCGGGGTAGTGGATGTAACCTGGATTCATGAGGACAAGAGTTTGGAGTCCGTCGGCGGCACCGGATTGGATTTCGGAGTTACCATGATGAAAGTATGTCGCCATCGGTTTTTGGTATAACAGGTTGTTACTTCACTGAAAAGAGAGCACTACCACCACGTTAGTTATTACTCTATGCTTTCGAAGTTCACATCCAATCCCACACATAGCCTAAACATGCACCTCTCACTTACACATGTAGTTGAATTTGTGCCGTACCTGCGATGAATCTTGCAACGATTTGTGGATCAACCCATCAACACAACTCCCAATAATTGCAGCTCTTTCGGTAGTTTTTTCTCTCTCAAAGGAATCCTGAGCAAACAAACACAAACAGAAGTGGGAAAACCGATGAAAACTAAACCTGAATAACAATATCTGAGATCGTGTTGCGGTGGTTGTTGATTCCAAATTAAGTCGCTCGGTGCATGGTTTTGTGATGAAGTTTTAATGGAATGAATGATATGGTATGTATAGTGTACCTGGTGATAGGAGAATTGGGGTGCGCACGTGGTTCATGATCGTTTCTGAACTGCAAGGGAAAGAAGAAATTGATTTGCAGTGAGCTGAGAAGTACGAGAAAGAGAAAGAGAGAGAGAGAAGGAGAAGGACGCACAGACGCACACGCACAGTTAGTCTCACCCATGAAAGCAAAACAGTTATGGCTAACGAAAACGTACATGAAAGCAGAAAGAAATTGATGGATCAAACGGAGCTGTCAACGTGCATATGTTGTGATCTATGTATCTATCTATCTATGTTGGGATTTCATCAGTCGCTTCACTTGCAAAGAGGAAAGCTCTCTGTCAGACTCAAATCCGCTGCAATTCCACCCCAACTGAAAAGGGTAAAAAAAGAGTTCAAGAGAGAGATGGTTAAAAAAGACTCGGGAAAAAGATGCCCATCTTTCTTCACTTCATTATCCACACATTTATCATCTTTTTCTTTTTAAAAAATTCTTTTTTTATTATATCAAATTCTGGGTTGGGGGGAAATTGTGAGAACAATGAAGTGAGCATACATATACACACATACATGCCTGCCTCAGTGCCCCTTTTTTTTTTCTTTTGAAAAACAAGTACCTGTGAAATGAATAGATCAAAACAGGGGAACTTCTTTTGATTTGACCCTCTCTTTTCAAATCATTTGATGCACAAGCCAAGCACCCTTTGATGAGCAACAAAGAACTTTTGAAGAGAGAGAGAGAGAGAGTAGCTTTGTGCTGAGAAATCTATAAAAAATATATAATGAAAATGCAATCACGGTGTGTCAGATGATACAAACAGCTGAAAAACGAGGAAACGTCTCCTTCCGCAAAGCCCAATTAATTGTTTGTTTAATAAGAAAAAGAAAAAGAAAAAAAAAATAAAAAGGAGGATGATGATGGACAAGAAGCGGGTGGAGGGATCTCATTGCTCATTTCTCCATTAAATATCTCGTTGTCGTTTTCGCAATTTCCATTTTTTTTTCTCATCAACTTATTTGGGAATTTTTTGTGGTTGGATGCCTGAGTTTGAAGATAAAGCAATTAAATGGCTAAGGAACGCAGAACCAACTACCATAACACCAACTTTAATGCTTTAAAAGCTGAAAATATATTTCTCAAAATTATTTTCCAAATTATTTACAGTTGTATTTCCCCTGCAATGATTATCCCTCAGATTTATTTATCATCTCCTAAACTTTACCAATTACCCTACAGTGCGTAAATTTTAGCAGATTAAAAGTGTAACCGGAAAAAGAGAAAAGTTAAAGAGCGAGTTAAAAAAGCAAGGGGTCCCAATCAAGTGCATGTATGATGTGTCTATGAATCATGAGCCCCTAAATAAAGTGGTCCCTTCTTGGCTCTCATGCATCAGACCTATACTAGCAGACATCAGCATATCACAATGATCAACATAACAAAATAAAAGAATTGAATATTTCTGAGAAATGAATCTATTATCCCTTGTCTCGTTTTCTTATCCCAAAAAAATAAAAAAGGTAATTATCAGAAATTGTCTGCGAAGAGATATTGAATGCAGCGAAAGGATGAGTTGAGTGGGATGGATGCGTGAAAAGAAGCAGAGAGTAGAAAGAAATTGACAAAGAAGGAAATGCACGGCCCAATAAATAATTAGTAATAACCCTTTCCAGCTTGTTTGAGGTAACCCCATGATTCGCATGGAAAGACAGAGAATAACCATATTTATTAAAATTGTGAAGTGCAACGGCTATTTTCTACATCCCAGGCTTTTAGAAGTTTTCAATCACCATCAGTAACTATTATTGTGTAAGAATGAGCAGTGACAAATTTAAGGCCTGTGATGTTAATAGGACTACAAATTTCGAAGTTGGGGACATTCATTCATTTAGCTAGCTCGGGTATATCATATCATATCATATCCATTCATAAAGCAGAGCAAAAGATATATATATATA
>Ga0099823_1009091_pt1 | contig 10091 bp, 2 predicted proteins | sample CowpearedBW_FD_76831 | JGI IMG/M metagenome (GOLD analysis project Ga0099823, IMG submission 76831) | Root nodule microbial communities of legume samples collected from California, USA - Cow pea red BW | ecosystem: Host-associated > Plants > Roots > Nodule | place: USA: California | collected...
ATATATATATATATATATATATATATATATATATATATAGTGTGTCGTCAACTCCTCCTGAGAAACCAACAAACTCCAAATTGTGTTTCTCTCTTTTCCACTCACATTTTCCCCTAAATTTTCATCTTCATTCTTCTCCCTTCCACAGTCCACAGCCAAAACTCTCAATGAAGAAGTGCAGCCTCCTCGCCGCCGCCGCTGCCGCATCGGCCACCGTCGCCTCCCTTTCTTCCTCCTCCTCTCATCAGGTTTGGAAAATATTTCACCACTTTCAATGCTCGAAATGAAAATAATTACTTTCTGAGTTTTGTGTTTTGTTTGTTGCAGGATGATGAGAGGAGAATCCGTGATAACGCTTCGTGGCAGAAATCCACTCTAACGGAGAAGTTCGCTCCAAAATTTGATGGCTTGCGTTTTATTGAAACCCTAGTAACTGCGCATAGATGAGATGATGGTTTTCAACTTCGCATTCAATTGCGCTTCGTGCTTGACACTCATTCTTTTCCCTTAATCATTTTTAGTGAAGAATTTATCTAATTTTTTTTATCCTACTAGAAAAATAGAGAGAATTGTTTTTTGACATTATGAGATTCTTATTGTATAGAACTTCCGGAAATAAAAAAAGTTAAAGGTTTCACCTGAATCTGGGATATTGCATCGTTTTGTTTGTCATAAGAAATTATGATGATTGTTTATTTGTGGGATAAAAATACCTTATTTGTTTGTCCTAAACTGTATTTTTCTAAGGCATTGAGTCCTAACTTAACCTGAGGGTGGCATGTATTTGAGCTTCTAGAAAACAATGTTAGAATATGGTTGCTTTGGTAGATGAAAAAGAAAAGGATAAAGTGTTTTATAAGGAGGAAGGTGGAAGAAAAGAAAAGTAAAGAGTGGAATGTTATGCTCATACTCTTGTTATGCTTGATTTGTGGAGAAGGAAGAATCCACTGTTGTTGTCACATCCAACTTTTTTATAATTCGAATTGTATTAAAATATTATCTTATCAATTCCAATGAAATTTTCAAATGCAAATGTCGATTTGTTTTTCTAATAGACTTATGGGAACATTATTTTTCTAAATTAACCTTTTCACTATATTAGTTCAAAATTCAACTTCTGGAAAATCAAATTTTCAATTTAATATTTGGTAGCAAAAATTCCTTTCTTTGTTGAGAATTCTGGGAAGATTTTATGATTTTTTTTTAAATAAGAAAAAAATTGGAAATTAAATTTATGTCAAACTAATTTAAAATAATTAACTAAAAATATTATGTTTAAAATTTAATTGTTTTAAGAGATGAAATAAAATAAAGAATAATTTAAGAATGAATAAATTTTAGTTTTGTTTAAATTTTTTATTACTAGTTTTTTGAAAAAAAAACTATTATAGTGAAAAATATAATTTTAATTAAGAAATAAACGTAATGGTTTAAATAAAATAAATGTTATTTTGGATTTTGTAAAAAAATATTTATTAATTTTAAAAAATTATTGTTATGTTGTGATAATAATAAAATGTTTGAATGTTACAAAATTTAAAAGATTTTATTAAACATGTTTAATGTCATATTGGAACGATAAGATTATTTGAAATGTAAGATGATTTGAAATGATGATTAAAAGTATATTTTATACTATAAATTTGACGATAAAAAATGATTAATAATAACTCTTGGTTTAAAATTGAAAATTTAAAATGTAAAATTAAATGATTAAAGTGAGTTTGTCATAGGAAATACCTACAAGTATCTAAATGTTTTTATTTAATATAAATTTCATAATTTTACTTTATATTTCATTTCATTTTGTATTTTTTTACTTTATTTTTTAAATTATTTTTAAGAAATTATATGATAATATTTTTGAAATTTTTACATGTACTTTTATAATTTTCATTCAATTTATTTGCAACCCACTATAATCATAATAAATTTTGTTTTCAATTATACTACAAAACCAATATCATAAGATCAAATTACAACAAAAACTAATATTACGAAACTAAAATTTATTTACTTTTAAATTATTTTTCTCTTTAAACAATTAAAATTTAATCTTAGTATTTTAATAAATATTTTAAATTATTTTTCCCTTAAGAATTTGGTTTTTGATGGGGATGAGCGTGCGTTTTTTATTTTTCCCAAGAAACCAATCCGAAAGTCCTTTTCGGATCCGGTTAGAGTAATGGGTTCACGTAATTCGGGTAGAGGAATTTTGAAACTGCAAGAGGCAAACAATGGGGTGCAGAAAAAACCCTGAATTAAATAGATTCATTTTGAAGCTTCCAACCTGATCAAACATTCAACGTGAATTAAAAATGATTTTTTTATTCTTTATTTCTATTGCTTTTATTTTTACTTACACTCTCGATTTTAGTGCAATGAAAATATTATATTATTTCCTCATTGCCTTTTATTTTGTTATTTAGATACACTAAAAACGAGAATCAAGAAAATTAACGCTTTCTTTGACTTTTATAACAAAATATTGTTTTACAAACAAACAAATAATAATTATAATAATTATTATAGTTATAATTTTGTTGGTGTTGTTATTATATAAGTAAAATTATGCAACTACACACGTCAATATTTTGTGTAATAGAGAGAGCCATTCTTCTGTTTCCGATCTGCTGTCTTTCGTTCTCTTTGTAGTGTTACAGTTTTTCACAGAGATAAAGAGAGAGAGAGAGAGAGAGAGAGAGAGAGAGAGAGAAAATTCTAGAGCGAGAGAGAGAAAAAGATGAAGATCACAGCGTTGTTGGTGCTTAAATGCACAGGTGAAGGTTCCGATCCCGTGATTCTCGCGAACGCTTCCGACGTTACCCACTTCGGCTACTTCCAACGCCACAGCGTCAGGGAGTTCATCGTCTTTGTCGGTCGTACCGTCGCCAAACGCACCCCTCAAGGCCAACGCCAATCCGTACAACACGAAGGTTCTTTTCCCTTAGATTCCGTTTTTTTAGGGTTTCTTTCTTTTCCCACCTTGCTGTTTACCGACACCGATTACTCATTCGGGTTATTTCGCGATCGTTTATGTTGATCCGGATTCGGTTTATCATCTTTTGCCCTCCTTGCTCCCCGTCAGAATAATATAAATCGTAATTTTTAAAATTGACGATGTGGTATAACCGTGTGCTTTGATCTGCGGTGATTTCTTTGGTTTTCTGCGGGGGTCGATTTTTATATTTTGCCGAATTGTGAATGATTGAAAACGTTCTTCTTTTATTTTTTGATTGCAGAGTATAAGGTGCACACCTACAACAGAAATGGTCTTTGTGCGTTGGGATTTATGGATGATCATTACCCGATTAGAAGTGCCTTTTCTCTTCTAAACCAGGTGAGAGTCACAGCATCGCTTGTGGGTTCAGTGTTATGTTTTATTTACGGATTGTTGCTGCTTCCTTTGTTAGGATGAGACATGATTACTATTTTGAGGATGTTATAATTGTGTTAGGGGTTTGTGTTTCATTTATTTAATTTGTGGAGATTCTATAGGAAGAGCTGACTGTAACTATAAAATTGCAGGTGGTAGATGAATATCAAAAAGTTTTTGGTGAGTCATGGAGAACTGTACAGGAAGACAGTACTCAACCATGGCCCTATTTGAATGAAGCTCTGACAAAATTCCAGGCATGTAAATTCCTCGTCTATATTTTGTGAGCTGCAGCTAAAGGACTTATTCATTTTGTTTATTTTTTTTTTCTGTTTAATAAATTGTTACATTTTGGTATCGTTTATACACCATTACTTATGCCTCAAACCCCCTTTTATCTGTTCCTGTCAAATCATCAGGATCCTGCAGAGGCTGACAAATTGTTGAAAATCCAGAGAGAGTTAGATGAAACAAAAATCATCCTTGTAAGCACACACTGATTCCCTGCATCTATTGTCTTCCAAAGTTGCATAAGATATTTTGTCATGTAGTTGTTCAATTTTATACATGATAGCTATGTGTCTGTATTTTTTGTTTGAAATTCGTTTGAGAATTTGGCATTTTTTTCCCAAATACATATAGGTTTAGATTACAATACTGTGAGTTAAGTATCTTTTTAATGAACTCAAATGCAATGAAGTAACGCTAATTTGTCTCTTTCTAGCATTGTGATACGATGGCCTCCATTTTACATTATGTCTGTCTGTGGTTCATCAATAATTTAGTTGCTATTAGTTATTTCTTCCTGATTTGTTGCTGTTTCTTATTGATGTGCATTTACTTGGTTATGTTACTATAAATGGGTAGTCGAGAATTGGGCCTTCTAGGTGGGTTGTGGGGCTTTGTTAATTTCTTCCTACACGATAGGCTTGTTTAGATTCTGAAGTTTTCTGGCTTGTAGATTTCTTTGACCATATGTTTGCTTTCTGTTTGTGAACAGCATAAGACTATTGATAGTGTGCTGGCTAGAGGGGAGAAGCTGGACAGTTTAGTTGAGAAGAGTTCTGATCTGAGTGCCGCATCCCAGGTACATCTAAACAACTCCTGTTGCACTAATTTGCATTTGGGACTAGTACAGCAATGCTGCATATAGTCAGGCATCTATTATTGTCTGACATATTTTATGTCTTCTCTACATGGTTATGGTTATCATTGAGTTGAGTATTGCGTGCATGATGAATGCATTATGTAGCTTTGTGATTAATCTCTTTTCTTGCTGCAAAACTTTTATATATGCTTTTCCATTAGATGATCATACAAAATGCATTAATATGGATTATGTGTAATAAATAACATGCCAGTTTGGGACTTTGTTTTATACAATACACATCTGTGCTTTTGGCTTTTTGAGTCTATGTACATTAGAATGTGCTTTTCCAAGGGGTAAGAATGTGCCAAAAGTGGGCCAATCTAGATATCCCTTGCGGACTACTTTTCTTCCGTCATCCCACATAACTGCAGGCTGGCATGTGCTTGTGAAAAAAAAATTAGAAAAAAAAAACTTCCACAGGGTCATTGACAACTTTTTCATCCCAAATCCAAATCTGTAGGAGGGTGTACTGCCAACTAAAATGATGTTTAAAACAGTCAAAGGAAAAATTTAAAAGTTAAGGATTTTTATTTATTGCAAGTAAATAAAAATAAATACTGTGAAAAGAAATTAAAGTACACTTATAAGTATATGAGTGTACAACTTGATAATTGATGACAGTACAACTTGATAGTTCAACTCGCCCATGAACTGATAAATCCTTTTTGTGCAATCAGTTATCAACAATCAACAAAAAATGTGCTAATATTTTATGAAATAGTGAATGTAAATATTTAGTCATATTCAGCATACAGACAATTTTATACATCTAGGGATAATTAAGAAAACCTATTGAGTTATGGGGGATATGCCTATACAAGCCAGTGGGTTGACATGTGCAGCCTGCTCTGTTTGTTGCAAATAAGATTATTTGCAAGGTCATGGTGTTCCAAATATTTCTTAGGATGTGCGTTTTCGTCTTAAAACACTGTTGCCACGGCTGCCTGGTGTGTTTTTACCATTATATAAAGGGGACACTTTTTATTTTAATTGTTTTTGGTGTTATTTTTAATTAGGCTATTTTATCATTTACCAAATAAAAAAAGTCATTATTTGGTGAAGATATAAATTGGTAGCCGTACAAATATTTCTATTTTACCACACAATCCTTTCGAAACCACTTTTACAAAATTATCCATTTTTTGTTTTTTTTATTGTGTTATTTTAGTATAATAAAATTGTGGGTACTTGTGTTTCCGCTACTGTATTATTTTAGAAGGAAGAATAGAATCTCTTGGTGAGGGTATATTTTATTGACTTTTATAATCAATATCTTTTTATTGTAACTAAGGTTCTGCTAGGATAAATTTTTCATAAGCACTGGTTGGACAACAAAATTAGAGAAATAAAATAATAAGCTTCTTCATAAAATAAAATTAGCCTGGTGCAAAAGTTAAAAAAAGTTTAGATTTTTGGGGAAGCTAATACCGAAGAGTTTGTACATCTTAATTTATGAATAAACTAGTTTTATTTAATTAAGAAACTTATTTCATTTTTCGTTTGGTATTTTTTTTCTCTTGAAAGTACTTGTGAAGAAGTTCATCCAGACCCTAAGTCAGCACAATCTCTGGATGAAATTTTATTTCTTCACTTGTTCTTTGAATAGTTTTACAGTCTATTTAGATGATATTTTTTTTTTCTCATTTTTTTAGCTCTAGGAAACTGAACGAAATTGACATGCAAAAGGTTCTTCAATTATTTTTTCCTTTTTCGCATTTGTTTCAATCATTTATTGCAGAGTATATATACTCTATAAAGTAGTAAACTTATAAGGCTGGGTCCAATATTTATGCTTGTAATCATTTCCATCATTTCTTTTAGTTATTTGCTATTTAATTATTGAATGAAACAGCATTTTTGGTGCCTAAAGATTTGAGATGTCACATTGGTTTCTGAAAGAGAGAAAAGTGGCCATCTTTATCTTTTGAATATTAAGATATCGAGTAATTTAATTTCAGAGTCTTAATTGATGTGAAAATGGTGTTTTTTGGACCTAATATGAATATGTGAGCTATATGGTTATTTCATTTGCATGGAATATGAGCATTTGAACTATGTTTGGTTTTTCCTTGGAAGATAACTGTGTTAATGATGAATGTATTATTTTTTCCTCTAGTTCGTTTTACTGACTCAAAATGTGACATTGGCGTTTGAAACAGATGTTCTATAAACAAGCCAAGAAAACCAATCAGTGTTGTACTATATTGTAAGCTTTGACCATAATATGCTGCGAGCTCACTTGGATCCTGTTCAGACATGGAGATTGTTGGATAGGAGAAAATAGCTTCATATGTCTATCACTTTACATTGTTTGGTTGGTGAAATTATGATGTGATTTACCTGATATATGTATTGTCTTACTGTGTGACAAATTCAAATACCCATTTACCTTGTTGTGATGTTCACTATGATAATTTATAGTATGCATAAATTATTGTTCTGGTGGAGTCATTCCATGTTAGTTTGTTGTTGGATATTGACATTGTCACATCCTCATTCGCTTTATTTTTTTCTTGACCTTGGGGTGATTTGTGCCATCCTATTCAGACAAGATGCTCCATGTAATTAATTAGAATTTACATTTGGTTCGTAAAAGATGGAAATTGAGATGATGATTGGTAGGCTGGTGAATACACTTTTACATAAATGAGTCTTCGAATTATGTTGTAAAAATTCTGGTATATCATATATCATATTTAAGAGACAGAGAAATAAATAAAAGATATATAAAAGAAAAGAATATTATTTTAAATATTATTATTCATACACACTATAACATTGATTATAAGTTATATAAAAAATAAGGTATAATCGATTAATTGATTTATAGTAAGATTAACCATAAGGATAAGGTTAACATAAATTACAGATAAGATTAATACTAATTGATTTATGATATGATTTATTTTAACTAACAATAAAGATAAGATTAATACTATATAAGTTGTAATATTTATTTTAACTAATAATAGAGATAAAGCTAATATTCTTTAAAGCTAGGGAATAAATATTATTCATGCATATTTAGGAGCAAATGAAATGAAAAATACTAGGAGCTAAAACTTTTTGTGAAGAAATGATCAAGATGTGTTGTTGAATTAATAAGTGGAACTTTAATCAAGTCAAAAAGCAATTTATCATGAACTAAGTTATAACAACGTGAAGAGTATATTTATTGTCACAGAACATTAAGATTAGGAGAAACACCAAAGTCATGAATTGAATATGTGAGCATTGAATTTGACAAGTGACACTAGGATGATCACGATACTTAACTTTAGAAAAACTTTGAGAAATTATGACTTGCTTTTTAGATTTTTAGGATATAAGAGAACAAATAAGATAGACTCGGGAACCAATTATGAATTTCCTAGTATTAATACAACCAACCCAATCACTGAGCTGAATTTCACTGGTAGAAGGAAAGAAGATTCTTAATGTTGGAGCAATTTTAAAGTAACGAAGAATACAATAAGCAATGAACTGACATAGGTGTGAATAACAAAATTAATATCAGGTTTCTTGTTGGTAAGATATATCAACATGTCAATCAAGCTTTATTAAGATACCTCAAAAAGTAAAGACGGAATGGAAAATAGATAATTTTCACTATTGTCACTATAAACACGGTGAAGGAAGTATTGTTTTTCAAAATAAAGATAGAATAGTTAACGAAATATCATTGGTGACTGGCTTGTCTCAATCTATAGAGATTATTGTAGGGATTGAGTGACTCGTCTAAGGTTGAAGAATTATTTAAAGCTAAGAATGGAAGTAATTCTAGTATCGGGGGGAAGACAAGAGAGTGCATGCTCTCATACAATGTAAAATTTATGGAATGTCATATACAAAGACTATGAAAGAAACAGTAAACAAAATAATATTCTTTTAAATATTATTTTTTACTCATATATTATAGCATTAGTTACATGTTATATATATAGGAAATCACTTACAATATACTAACTAATTTATAATAAAGATTAAGGCTTAATATGTTTTAATATGTTTTTCGGTGTCAATGTTGTTTGAGGGGTTTCTTCATTGTGATTCCTCAATTTTTTTATTCTCACTCTAGTCCTCATTTTATTTAAAATGAGTGATATGATATATCACTTTCAATAAATTGGTGTTAACATAATTTGTAAGGTAATCATGTGTTAGTGATTCTGAGTTTTTACAACCCTTCATTTTCTCTGTACTTAACAGTCATGGAAGTATGATGAGTAAAAAAGGGATTGGGGGATTAAAGAAGTCTAGAATCACTCACACATAGTCATATTTCAAACGCTGTTAATATCAATTTAATAAAAAATATCACATTAATTTCTTTTAAATAAAATGATACTAAATTGAGGACAATACAAATTAAAAAAATCACACCAACTAAATTCCTCAAATATTGAGACCAAGTAAAAGTAAAAATAAGGTTAATAATAACAAAGAGATATAAGACTATAATATTATCTGATTAATAATAAGATTTAGTTTAACTAAAAGTAAAAATAAAGATGATGCTAATTAAATATAAGGCTAATACCTACTAACTATATTTCAACTAATAGTAGAAGTAAGGTTAATAAATATATCATTTCGTATTTAAATTATTTTATTAAGATTTTTAATTTTGTTGAGAATCTTATTAAGGAAACAATTTAGAAATAGAAGATATATTATTTGAGAAATTTATCCGTTGGTATCTCAATCCTTCGGAGGCCAAATTGAATATTGATTTGCTTTTTAATGGTTTCTTTTCGATCGCTTTATCATATAAAATGATCTTACCCTTCTCAAGAGAGAAATGAATATTAACTTCGTGCTCGTTTTTATTAATCTCCTTATATTCTTTTTAAATATTACCTTTATTTTAAACTATAGTTTTAATCTCCTTATTCTTTTTAAAATATTTTTCTTAACTAAAATTGAGGTGACAAGAATCAATAAATGTATTTAAAGTAACTAAAACTTATTTATAGTTAAGAAGAAAGTTTTTTGTTTTTCTCAAAATTAAAACACTACTTGTATTTTTATAATATAGCTTTTCAATTTTCACTTGAAACCCTTGGTAAGTAACGTAGTCTTCTTGAAACATTTATGAAGGAACTGGAACCACGTCACCTTTGGTGGGTGATGAAGAAACTTAATATGGACAACACTTGTGCCTACAAGTATTGTGCTCATTACTTTAAATTATGTCAATTCATGACATGTTTCTAAAAATGTGTTAACAACGTCCATATATTTAAAAGGGTTATTTCTAAATCTTATAATTCAAATAGAGTAATTTTATATTCTAGAAACGAGTGCGTTCAATATTTATCTATTTCATATCATGTAGCTTGTAAAGAATGACTATAAGAAGAAACCATAACTGTCATACAATTAATGTTATAGATTTTAATTTTTTTTTTGCAAAACACGTAATTGACCTTGTATTTGTCGATGAAAGTAGTGGTTTATTAAGATATTATTGGTAGTTCTATATCGATCATATCCAAAGTCAAGATCAATTCACAATATATATATATATATATATATATATATATATATATATATAAAAGAGAG
>Ga0099823_1009099_pt1 | contig 10087 bp, 6 predicted proteins | sample CowpearedBW_FD_76831 | JGI IMG/M metagenome (GOLD analysis project Ga0099823, IMG submission 76831) | Root nodule microbial communities of legume samples collected from California, USA - Cow pea red BW | ecosystem: Host-associated > Plants > Roots > Nodule | place: USA: California | collected...
ATTAAAATTGATATTTTTATTAAATATTTTAATAATATTAAGTGTATTTAATATTAAAATTTTAAATATATTTATTTTAATTTGTTATAAAATTGTTTTAAAATTTTAGATTTGAATTTATAAAATTGTTATTTTTGAGTCATCTCTAAAAAATTGTTGATATTTAATGTTATACAAATATTTTGAATATAAATTTATAAATTTATAAATTTATAATTTTAAAATAAAATTTAAATAAAGTTTAATATAAAATATAATTTTAAATAAATTTAATATTATTTAAAATATGTAATAGAAATATCACTTGTAATAAAAATATCATCATAACATCTATATAAAAATTAAATTTGGAGCACATGAAATTGAAAATTTTTAAAAATATTTGGGACTGAAATCAAATCAAATTAACAAATACGAGGACTAAATTGAGATTCATATAATAATTTGACATGTGTAACTATATTAGATTGATACGTGACACACTACATACGTGACACGTGGCATAACTATTTTTTTTAAAAAATTTAAAAAAAATAAAAAAAATAAAAAAACAAGGAGCTGATACGTGATACCTACTTAACGGTGTTAATTTCATACTAACAGGAATGACCTAATTTTTATTGATTTACAAAAATGTGGACTTAATTGAGACTAATAAAAATACGAATACCAAATTGAGATTTTGGTAAAAAACGAATTAACGAATTATTTTAACCTCTTCTATATAAACTTATCTTCAATATTTCTTTTAAGGTTTTTTACTTTTTGCATCTTCACAATTTCTTTGTGCACCCAATTTCAAAATTATAATTGTCTTCCAGGAAGTTACTCCTCTGAACTATGTATTTTGAAAACTTTCCGAAATAAGTTTTTTCAAAATTTTTTTTCAAAATTTTCGGAACAAAACTTTTGAATTAAATTTTTTTAAATGATATTTTTAGAACATGATTTACGAAATCGAATTTTTGAAATATATTAAATATATTTTAAAATATTTGTTTTAAATGGGATTTTTTGAAAAACTTTCCAAACTCATAAAATGTCTTCCGAAATGCGTGTTTTTAATATACCCGGACATAAAATATAAAAATAAGAAAAAGTTGTTCAGAAGATATGAAGTATGTTTCAGAAAAAATTCAAAATTGCTTTTTTTCTTCTTTTTGCAGTAATGATGCGTTGAGACATGATAAAATTTGTACCAATAATGGTGTGGTGTAATAGTGAAACAAGTGTCATCTAAAGTGATTTGCAGCCCAATCAATTTAAACCAAATAAACAAACTCATAAACTTAAGAATCAACTGTTTCATAAAATAATAATTACATTTACAATAATAAAACCATACCAAACATAAAAATAAAAAGCATAATTTACTAAACACATATAACTGTATTGTACTTTATGTATCACATCCTTACACATAAAATTAAAATCAATTTTATTAATACAACTTAAATTTAAAAAATGTCTATTAAATTTTTAATTTATTTTAAAAAAAATTATAATGACGCATAAGAGGACTAAATTAAAAAAAAATTGCAGGTTATCTAAAAAAATGTTGGATGATAACAACACAAAATTATTAGATAATTCAGAGAACATATCCATTTGACACTTTGAACATGATTTAGCTTCTTTCATTTTTTTTTAGAAATTTATCCATAAATTCAATAAAAAAATGCACCATTTTAACGTTATGAGCCACGCAAGGTACTTTTTATGAAAACAAAAATCAATTTTGTTTTATATTTTTACATAAACACGTGATGATAATGAATTACTGATGATGTAAAAAAAGGAAGAGATAGGTAATTAAGATATTTTGAGAGGTAATAGTTGAAAATCTGTAGAAATTTAATTTTGTGTTTGAAAAATACTTTTTTTTTGGAAAATATTTAAAAATTTGATTTTTATGGTAAATTTTAAAAAATAATTTTGTAACTGTTCTTAATAAATTATTGTTCATTTGCCTATTTTGGTAGCCAACTTTTTTGCATTTGAGGATTATTGTGTTCCTAACATCTCGCTCACTCACTCAGTTGAGGAAGAACACTTTGTGGTTTTTGTTGTTATAAATTGTAATAATCCAAAGATTGTTCGAGAAAAGACCAGAAAAGGGAAAGATGGTGGTGCTGTCGTCGTCGGAGGATGAATTCGACGAGGAGCCCGGCGAGGTCATCGAATCGGCGCCGCCGCAGAAGGTGGGGGAAGAGAGGCAACTCAGAGGTTTCAAGAAGAAGCTTCTCAGACACGGACACGGGTGGGAAACCCCTAACTTCAACGACGTCGTAACAGGTTAGTCACCACCACCGGCCACCGTGGCTCTATTTTTTTACATTCTATCGATATAAATTAGTTATCAATGCAGTTCACCGTGTTGGAGGAACATTGGTCGACGGAACGGCGTTGGGTTCTTCCACTAGAGACACGGATCAACCCTTGACGTTTACTCTCGGCAATGGTGACGTTCCTGGGTTGGACCGTGGGATTACGAGTATGAAGAAAGGGGAGGTGGCATTGTTCACATTACCTGCAGATGGTGAAGGTGATGTTTGGCGTGATTCCGACTCTGTTGTGCAGTTTAAGGTCGAACTCCTTTCGTGGATGAGGGTGGTGTATGTATGCAAAGATGGTGGAGTTATCAAGAAAATTGTGGAGAAGGGGAGTGGGAACGACCGCCCTTCTGATCTCGATGAAGTGCTTGGTAGTATTCTACCACTACCTTGTTGTGCCTGTTTATGCTTCTTTCTTTTTCCTTGCATCAATTGAACATATCACTAAGTAGAGAGTTGTATGTTAGAATGTGATTTTCACAGCCACCGAGTATGTCGATCAACTGAGACACAGTTAGTTTAATTAGTGGTCTGGAGATTAGGTTTGAGTTTGTAACTGTGGTTTAAATATTTCAAGGAGAGTTATTTGGCTCTTGGTTGTGGTGTTATGATTTTTTATTGTGGAGGATACCAAAAAGAATAATCTAACTTCCATATTTTGTTGGTGTACAGATTTTTCACTATATTAACTTAGTAATAATGGGCTTAGATAAGTGGATATTTCGAAAAGGTAGTATTCTTATGGCATGTGGTGATCCATGATCAGATGGCAGTGTTAACAATCTTTACAATAGGGCATTTTAATTAAGTTCCTATAGTTGCACATTTTGATGTTTTTTGTAGCCGTATTGCTCTGGGCATGCAGTGAAAATTTTGTCAGCTAATTAGTTTGTGTTGGATATTTTGCCACTGCAGTGAAGTATCAGGTGGCACTAGTTGATGGCACCGTTGTTGAAGAGACACCTGAAGGAGGAGTTGAGTTTTACGTGAAGGATGGTATGTTGTTCACGTAGCTCTCTCTCTTAGATTTCATGTAATAGGGAGTATAGTTTCATTTTTCATCTCACAGTTTGTTTGACTAATAATGGTGCTGGTTGAAGGTCATCTTTTTCCGATTTTGCCAAAAGTGATCATGACTATGACGAGGGGAGAAAAGGCCGAATTAATTGTCCAACCTCAGTGTATGTTTTTTGCTCCTCTCACCTGCCTAAATTTCCATATTTTTTGTCTTTTCTGGTAATCAGATGAATGGTTTTTTGTATTGGCCTATATTTCCTCATTTTGTTGAGAGTTGGGACACATCAAACTTTGGTCTCAAAATAGGAGCCTGATTTGTGTAACAATCCCTGTAATCCATTGAAATGTTTATGCTTCTCTCCTAGTCAGTTTTAGTTCGCTAGCACTTTGGTTACTTTTACCATAATATTCCTTGTTAAATAGACCAATGTAGGGAACTGCCCACGTCCAACATTTGGCATAATTCTTTATTATAAACTGGGGTTCACCCGTTTAACCTTATTAGTTTTTACTGCTTCTTTCAAGTTCTGTTTGGAATTACGCTTTTATTTACTATCTTGAGGGGTCTTGTAGTTTGATGACTCGGATGATTAATTTTGAATTTATTTTATTTGGTTACTGCAGATGCCTTTGGGGACACGGGAAGAGACTCTGGAAGTGGGCTCTGTCCAATCCCTCCAAATTCAGTACTGCATGCTAATATTGAATTGGTGTCCTTCAAGCCTGTCATAAATGTTACTGGTGACTCCAAGGTGCTTAAAAAGATATTGAAAGAAGGGGAGGGTGCTTTCACAGCCGACGAGTGTGCACATGTTACTGGTAAAAATTAAAAAAAAAAACACACTCAAGCTAAATAAGCTCAACCACCAGGGTTGAGGGGTTATTAATGTAGTTGACTTGAATCAGAACAGATCTAGAACTGTAAGGATATGGATTGTTGTTGTATGATGTGAGAAGAAATTTCAAATCTATGGTCATGGTCAGATTATAATCTATATTATTAGACTCTTGTGTGACTGTAATTTTTCTATTTCCGATTTCATGCATCTCCTTCAATGTTAAAATTATTAACATATATAAGTAGTAAATCATATAATCTATTGTTACTGAATTGTGATTCTAGTTTTAAATTGAAACACGATAATTTACCAAAAATTGTGATGAAAGAATAATTCAGTTCATACACCTCCTATATTAAAATAATGAGTTGTTGTTGGCTAGTTTCCTGTTATTATTCCCAAATCTAGTGTCGCTTGCTGTTATTGGGGACAGGAGTTAATGTTCTTTTTACCGTGTTATTTGCCCATTCAATTTCAAATTTAAAGGAAAGGAAGAAGGCTCAGTTGAATAATTGCTTTTGATGAAATTCCTATTGCAGTCAGCTTCACAGCTATGCTAGAAGATGGCACGGTATTTGAGAAAAGGAGAACTGGTGAAGAACAACCCTTGGAATTCATAACTGATGAGGGTGAGGTTTTTCTTATCCTATTTTAGCTACACTCTTTTGCACGTTGTTTGTTATAATATGAAAATATCTTATCATAAATATCTTATATTATGCTCTAGGGTTAGTTTCTTAATTTCCTCATCATTTCTTAAGATTGACTATCATCTTTCCTTATGTATTCATGATTTGTTCCCTAATAAGTTAATATTATGAGTAGTATACACAAGGGTTAGTGATCAAATTTTAATGAAAATATCAAACTCATCAAGAAAATATAAGACGATCTCAATCAGTATTGATTCTTGTGCCCTATAACTAAATCACCATAATTTCAACACATACATTTTCCCCCTTGCTTGGGGATGAACTGAGGATTTTTAGAATTATGACATCAAGGAGGTGATGATAATAGTGTTTTTATTTTGTTGTCTGTAGAACAAGTGATTGCTGGTCTAGATCGAGCTGTGGCTACTATGAAGAAGGGTGAGAGGGCCATTATTTCCATACATCCTGAGTACGCATTTGGAAATGTTGAAGTGAGACGAGATCTTGCTATTGTTCCACCAGGCTCAAATGTAGTCTATGACGTTGAGATGATGGATTTTATCAAGGTAATTAGAAAAAAATCTTCCCCTTGTCAATTTGAAAATGTGAAGAACTTTGTTTTTTCGATAACTATGATGGAAACTTGTATCATTTACCGAAGAGTGGAGAAAACCAAAATGAGTTGCAGTATGATTTGGTTTTTCTTGCTTTGTATAGTTTGTTCGTTAGATACATGTCTTTATGTTTTCTGTGCAGCATTGCTTTCAATACTTCTAACTTTTATCTGATTTAAAGGAAAAAGCACCATGGGAATTGAATAGTAAGGAGAAAATTGAGGTGGCTGGGAGGAAGAAAGAAGAAGGAAATGTACTATTTAAAGGTGGCAATTACCTCCGAGCAGAGAAGAAGTATGAACAGGTAAATCCTTGACTTGTGTTGGTTTTGGGTTTTAAGTTTTATTAAAGATTCCTTTAGTCTGGGACATCTGCCCAATCCATGATACCTTGTTCTCTCTCAGGCGGTTGATTTTCTTAGTGACGATGGATCCTTTGGGTTCGGTGAGCAAAAGCAAGCTGACGCACTGAGAGTGTCATGCTGGTTGAATGGTGCAGCTTGTAGCCTTAAACTTAATGACTTTAGTGGAGCAATCAAACTATGTTCGCAGGTAACGGTCAATAAAGTCATGCATAAGATTTGAACCAGCAATTCTATAAACAGATTGGCTAATTGGAGAGAATAATAACTATGGGTGGGAGAAGTGATAACAAATTGGGATGTAAAGGAATTAAGAATAGTTCTCATCAGGTTCATGATCTGCTTTTTTTTGAATTATATGTTGAGTTTCTTGAAGTATCTGGCTGGTATGCAATAGGGAGAGAGAAACTATTTCATTCATTGCAAAAAACTGTGAATTGATGGATATTGGAGAAACAGAAATGGATTTTTTCTGTAATTAGGCTTGGTTTTTTAGGGTGTAGCTTCTGCTTAAGTTCCATTCTTCCTGCTGAATTCTTGCTTTCACCTCCTTCTCTCTCTTTTCTTTTAACACTTTAACAGGCTTTCACATTTGTCACTCTTCTTTCCATTACTGTTACATGTCTGGACAATTAAATGTAATGCCCTGTTTGCATCCCCTTTTTCCTTGTCTCTTGCTCACTCTGGGTCAATAATACACCATAATACGGCTGCTCACCCACACTCTAGTATTACCAGGGTATCTGTATGACTTTATCTATCAATTATATTCTGCTAAATTGTTTCATCTGCTGACGGTGCATAAATGGTTGGTAATGTACTTGTGGAAGGGTCCTTTAACACTTGCGCTGAGGTTTGAGATTTTTCGTGACATATTTTAACAAATATTTTATTATTTTTGTCTGCTAAAGTCACTTTCTTACATGTTTCAATTAAGAGAAGAATCACACTATGTCTTTTCCAATTTCTATATGTAACACAGTATGGGCTTAGAAAATTGTTACATTACCATGTAAAAGTACTGACAAACTTATAGAACAGCCAAAAAGCTAAATAACATACTCCGGTGTCATTAAGCTTCTCACTATCTGAAAATATGGGAGAGGGTAATTGTACACAATGCTTGCAAATATGCAAAGATGTTATTTCCATATTTGAATCCTTGACCAATCGGTCACTAAGGCACAAGAACTTTACCATTCCCTCTGAAGTTATAAAACAGTTAAGAAGTGAAAAAATTCAATATATATTGGAAGCTTATTGTATGCTGATGCTAGAGAGCGCTAACTAGGAAAGGAAGGTTTTGTATCATCTCATCATTCAACATCTAAGATGTAGGCCTAGGTTATAAGAGTAGCTATCACATTGAATTGCTTACTCTTTTCTCAGGTGCTTGATGTTGAATTTTGCAACGTGAAAGCTTTCTACAGACGAGCACAAGCATATATAGAAACTGGAGACTTCCTATTAGCAGATTTAGACATCAAGAAAGCTCTTGTGGCGGACCCACAAAACAGGTACTTAAATAAAGGGGTTGATTCTCCTGACGAGAGCTTACTGCTAGATTAAAAATGCGTGTGCTCATTACAGAAACATTTTTTTTTTTCATTTTTCAGGGAGGTAAAGGTAATTCAAAAGAAATTGAAGCAACTTCAAGCTGACAAAGACAAAAAAGATGCGAAGCTATACGGAAACATGTTTGCGGGTAAAACAAAGGACTCGTCTATGGCTATAAAGGTAAATATTGTTTAGACTTAACGACGACTCATTTCTGCATGTGTATTTGAATTGAGGAATTCTCGTCTTAAAGTCCCGCATACCTATTCTTTTTGGAGAAAATATGGTAGATGTAGGGTTGGTTGAATGAATTAATAGACACTCTTCAGAAAAAAAGAAAAAAAGCTAAAAAAATATGAGAGATAAAATAGTCTAATTTAAGCATGAATTTCATGTAAGGACCTATGGTGATAAGAATATCGTAACAGGTTGGACTTATGCTCACTCTTTTCTATTTGATTAAAATTAAAACGTGATTTTGAGACAGTTGAAGGTCCCAATTCCTGCTGTGTGGATCTAGAGTCAGATTGTATGTGTATGGACTAGTGGATTTTTCATCAATGGTCGAAGCTTAACTAGAAGAGGATCTATTTTAGCTCCCTAGGCTCACATTTAATATTGTGGACATTTCTTTGTATCTAATGATTGCTTGGGAATCTATGAAGCTATCGTCGGTGCTACCGAAACATTCAATTTCCTAGTTTGGCTTGATGCATCGGATAAAGAAAGATTTCAACAATTTATATGTTGTCACTGTAGGATTTGTTTATCATTTCTTTCCTTTTTCATTTTGTAGTTCTTAATCTTTGTGGCTTGTTATTATTATATAAACACTCAATGTTCTTGCTTCCACATAAATTTTATTTGTAAATGAAACTCTTACTCTTCTGAAACAGAGACCGAAGGTTGAGAAAGACTAGGGAAAACGAAGATGGAGCAAGAATGGAAGAGGACACAGTTGCTGATAGCGCAGTGATTTAACAGTTAGTTTGTTGTTGTTGAACCTGTATAGATTATAGTGCAAAGCTTCCATTAGCAAAAATTCGTTGTAGAAGATGGAACTTGCAAATTTAATTCGAACGGTAATCTACATGCTCGAATAGAATACATTAATTTTTACCATCATTTATACCAATTCCAATTAGCATCCAAATCTTGTTTATTTGTTGAAGCATTTATTCTTTATATATCATTAGTTGGCTAACTAAAGAAGGGTCATTATTGGTGGTAACATCACTTTGGTTGGCATAGAATAGCAGAAGACAGTGTTTTTCCTTTGCATGGTTTAACTCTGACAATTGCAGTAATAGGTTGAGTTAGATAGAATCCGTGTCTAATTTGATTACAAAATTATTTAAATTAAAGATAAGAGAAAAATGAAGGAACAATATAAATTAGAAGTAGATTTTATTTTATTTCATTCAATCTACAAGAAAATCATTCAAATATTAAAAGAAAAGTAACATTACAATATACTGGCAGCTTCCTCAAATTGGTGTTGGTGAATATATATTATTATTCATCATGTCTAATTTGGGTACTAAGCATTATGGAAAATATTGAGATTTCAAAATATTTAAAATGTTCGGAATTTTAATTACTTTCAACTATTTTTTTCTTATCTTTAGTAATTTTTTTCTAAAGAAAGAAATTCATTTGAATTTTCTTTTTTAAACTCTTATAGTGTGTCTGTCCTATTATTTTAGCTTATTTATTTAAAAAAGTAAGGTGAATCCAACACTTACTGTAAATGTTCTTAAAAAATGATTTTTTTCTTTGAACAAAACTCGAAATACGGTAGACTTTAAAGAAAACTATATTTGCAAAGAATTAAAATATATTTAAGCATACAATAATTAGATAGGGAAAAAATTAATGTTCAGAAAAAAATATTAAATTAATAAACATATTATTAATTTAAAGACTAAAATATTATAAATGTGAAATTTTACAGCATTAAAATATTAATCATTTAATTAATATTTATTTAGAGTTTTTTTTTTTTTTCCTTCCAAGAACATGATTTTCAAAAGTTTTAAAATTTCTCTTCAAACTAATCTAACTCCGCAAGGAGGCCAAGTAGAATATAATCAAAGATTTCTTCTTCAAATATCAAACATGCACACTATCCGAACAATCGACATATTAAATTTAAATGTTAAGTGTCAAAATTATTACATATATTATGTAATATTAATTGTTATAAATATCTATATTTATATATAAAGATTTTTTTTATTTGTGTCCATTTTATTTTTCAATTTTATCATCTAAATAAAATTACAATCTTTAAGTGACTGTTTTTTTAAATTTAACAATTTTTTATTTAATCATTTTTAATTAAAAAATTACCTGTAAAATAAATAAAAATTATTTACAAACCTATTTATAAAAATTATTTATATTTATTTTATAAGTATAACATAATAACAATAATAATAATTTTATTATTTTTTATTATAAAAAAATGAAAGAGAAAAAACGCGTGCATGTATTTTCTTATCGTCTAAGATAAAACAAACTTGGAAGACACAAACATGTACTACTATTACAAATAATCTAATAATTATTTTATCTTATCATTTCATTGCCATCAAACAAATTATTAATAAGTTTTAATAAGTTATCATTACCATTAACCATCTTTTTGATGTACGATCTTATTAGACAAATAATTAGGAAAACCTCTCAGAGACCACAAAAATGACTATAG
>Ga0099823_1009103_pt1 | contig 10083 bp, 9 predicted proteins | sample CowpearedBW_FD_76831 | JGI IMG/M metagenome (GOLD analysis project Ga0099823, IMG submission 76831) | Root nodule microbial communities of legume samples collected from California, USA - Cow pea red BW | ecosystem: Host-associated > Plants > Roots > Nodule | place: USA: California | collected...
CGAGTTAAGGGTGTTCGACCCAGGCCGCTTACTTGTGATAAGGGTGGGGAACTTAAACGAATTAACCAACGAGTTAAGGGTGTTCGACCCATGCCGCTTTCTTGTGATAAGGGTGGGGAACTTAAACGAATTAACCAACGAGTTAAGGGTGTTCGACCCAGGCCGCTTACTTGTGATAAGGGTGGGGAACTTAAACGAAATAACCAACGAGTTAAGGGTGTTCGACTCAGGCCGCTTACTTGTGATAAGGGTGGGGAACTTAAACGAATTAACCAACAAGTTAAGGGTGTTCGACCCAGGCCGCTTACTTGTGATAAGGGTGGGGAACTTAAACGAATTTGAAAGTTAAATAGAGAATAGTCGTACAGTTGAGAACCCTTTGCTTTATTCATTAAATCTGGGGTGCCTCATTAAAACCTTCCTGGCCAAAACCCTCCTTAGGGAAAAAACCCTGACCCAGGGTTACAAGTATTCGATTCAATATAGTATACATTTAACTAAAGTAGAATTTGAGGTGGGACACATTCCAAGTGTTGGGAATCTCTTCCCCAGATAAGTGTTCCAGGCAATAAGCTCCTCCTCCTGCGTCTTCACGTATGTTGTATGGGTCGTCCCAGTTGGCGGAGAACTTGCCATCCTTCTTTCTTGCACTGTTGGCCATTCTCCATACTAAGTCTCCGCTTACGAACGATCGTGGACATAGGTTTGTGTTATACTTTCTGGCATCTCTTCGTTTAGCAGCTAAGTTGCGTATCTGGGTTTTTTCTCTGAGTTCGGGTAGGAGGTCGAGATGAGTGGCCATATTTTGGTGGTTGTGGATTAGGTCGTACAGTTCTCGATGCAGGGATGGTTCGCTAATTTTGACCGGTATCATGGCGTTTGCACCGTAAACTAGGTTGAATGGGAACTCGTTTGTTGATGATTGAGGGGTGCACCTGTAAGCCCATAACACTTCTACCAGCTCCTCGGGCCATCGGCCTTTGGCACTATCTAATCTCTTGCGCAATTCCACTAGGACAACTTTGTTGGCCACCTCTGCTTGTCCATTTGTTTGTGGGTGCTCTACAGAACTTGTTGTGTTTGATGCCAAGACAAGTGTAGAACTTGGCTAGCTCCTTATCTATAAATTGTCGGCCATTATCGGTGATGATAGTATGCGGAACACCATATCTACATATAATGTCTTTCCAAACGAACTGCTGAACTTGTTGGGCCGTGATAGTGGTCAACGGCTTGGCTTCTATCCATTTAGTGAAATAGTCAACGACTACGATCAGGAATTTCACCTGCCCCTTGCCGGGGGAAAAGGTGTCAAGGATATCCATTCCCCATTTAGCAAAGGGCCATGGGATAGTATGGAATGGAGTTGTTCTTGTTTCTGATGGATGAGGTTGCCATGTTTTTGGCATGGTTTGCATTTTCTGACATAGTCCTAGCAGTCTACTTCTATAGTCAGCCAGAAGTAGCCGGCTCGAAGGATTCTAGTGGCCATAGTGTGTGCGCCGGAATGGTAGCAGCAAATGCCTTCGTGTAACTCCTTAATGATATATGGCGCTTGTTCTGTAGTGACACATTTAAGAAGCGGTTGGTCATATCCGCGTTTGTAAAGGTCATCCCCTATCATGGTATACCTAGAGGCCTTAGCCAGCCAAGTTTTGTCAGCATCTTGGGGTGGGTTGCCGGTTTGGAGGTATTGGATATAGGGGGTGGTCCAATTGTGGGTTTGGGGAGGGGTGGTATTGTCGGCTAGGGAGTGGGTTAGGTTTTGACAGGTATTTGTGATGGAGGGTGTAGATAATGTTTGCTGTAATAGGGATCGGTGGTAGCTTTTTAATTTGGTACTGGCTAATTTGGAGAGGATGTCGGCTCTGATGTTGTCGGTCTTGGGGATGTGTTCGATGCGGACTCATTCAAAGGCGGATTGAATGACTATGCGGACCAGATGCTAATATTGTAGAAGGATGGGGTCTTTAATCTGGAATTCGTCATTGAGGTGTCCTACAGTAAGCTTGGAGTCGGTTTTACACGTTAACGTTTTGACACCAACTTCGCGGGCAAGGTAAAGGCCGGCGAGGATGGCTTCGTATTCGGCTTGGTTGTTGGATGTTTTGAAGGCAAAATGGAGGGATTTCTCAATGAGGATATCGTTAGACCCTTCTAACACGATGCCAGCACCGACACCTTTTGGATTTGAGGAACCATTTACATGAAGTGTCAACTGGTCCTCTATGGGTGTTTGCTGGAGGTCATTAAATAAATCAAGGAGGCACTGGGCTTTGATGGGGCTATGGGGTTCGTAACGAATGTTGAATTCTGACAGCTCGACGGCCCAGGATGACATTCGTCCTGCTAGGTCTTGTTTTTGCAATATTTTTTGGATTGAGTAGTCAGTTTTGACGGTGATGCTGTGGTTTTGGAAGTATGGGCGTAGGTGGTGAGCTACATGGACCAAGGATAGGGCTAACTTCTCCATTATTTGATACCTGTTTCAAGATCTTGCAGCGTCCTGCTAACGAAGTAGACAGGATGTCGTGTACCTTCTATATCTTGGACAAGCGTGGCACTGACGGTGTGGTCGGTGGCAGTGATGTACACTAGCAGGGGTTGGCGAGTGTCCGGCTTGTGGAGGATATGTGGTGAGGTGAGAGTGGTTTTTAGTTTCTGAAATATTTGTTCCAGTTGTCTGTCCACGTGAACCGGGCGGATTTCTTGAGGAGTTGGACTATGGGTTGGGTTTGTTCAGCCAGTTTGGGTAAGAAGCGGGAAATGGCTGTAAGGCGGCCTGTGAGGCATTGGACCTCTTTGATGGTAGTGGGACTGCGCATTTCGATAATGGCCTTGCACTTTTCGGGATTGGCTTCTATACCGCGCTGGGTTAACATAAATCCGAGAAATTTACCGCGATCGACGCCGAACACACACTTGTCAGGGTTGAGGCGAAGGTTGTATTGGCGTAACGCAGAGAAGACCGCCAAGAGGTCTTGGGCATGCTGGTGGTGACTTGGAGACTTGACAACCATGTCGTCAATGTATACTTTGACACATTGCCCCATTAAATGGCTGAAAACTTTATCCATCAGCCGTTGGTAGGTTGCTCCTGCGTTCTTAAGACCAAAGGGCATAACTTTGTAAAAGTAGTTGGCGTCATCCGTGATGAAGGCGGTCTTGTTCATATCAGATGCGACCATAGGGATTTAGTTGTATTCGAAATATGCATCAAAAACGCTAAGTACTTTATTCCCTGCCGCGCCGTCAACGAGTCGGTCGATATTGGGTAAGGGGTAGGCATCTCGAGGACAGGCCTTGTTTAGATCTGTGTAGTCTACGCACATCCGTCATTTGCCATTGGCTTTCTTCACCGAGACCACATTAGAAAGCCAAGTGGTGTATTGAGCTTCTTCGATGAATCATGCGCTCAATAACTTGTCGGCCTCGGCTTTATCTACTAGGCATCGTTCTTCGCCAAGTTTGCATTTTTTCTGGGAGATGTAGTGGGCTTCTTTGTAGATGGATAGCTTCTGGGATGCTACTAGAGGGTCTACCCCAGGTAAGTCAGCGGCTGACCAGGCGAAAAGGTCCGTGTTGCTGACAAGGATAGGTGTGATGATGGCACGCTCGTCAGAGTTCAAACCGATGCCTAAGTTGATGGAGTGGCCATTGGGAAGCTCTAGAGGGGAGGTCTCTTCAACAGGTTCGAGACGAACATCCTAGCCCACTTTGGGGTCTAGATCTTCGCTTGATAGGGCGATGCCGGAGCCAGGTGGTCGCTCAATGTGGTTGGTTTGCTGGATTGGGAGTTGTGGGCGTAGGCTGGCCATGTAGCATTTGCGTGCCAGGCGTTGGTCATAATGGACGGTGAGGATATCGCCATAAGGGGAAGGGAACTTCATGGCCAAATGGGGGGTGCAGACAACAACGCCGAGAGTGTTGAGCAAAGGACGACCTAGGAGGACATTGTAGGATGTGGGCACGTCGACGATGAGGAAGCGGATGGGAATGGTTTTGGTTTGGGTTCCATCACGAAAGACGGTGTGAAGGTTGATGTAGCCGCGGATGGAAACTTGTTCACCCGAAAAGCCATAGATTGGTTCGTCATATGGGACCATGGCAGTGTCCGGGAGCTGGAGTTTTTTATAGGTGGCCCAGTAGAGAATGTCAACAGAGCTGCCCTAGTCGACAAGGACTTTCTTAACGGTGTAGTTTTCGATTTTAACCGTGATGACCATGGGGTCGTCTTATTGGTGGTCGAGGTCGTGAAAGTCGTCATCTGTGAAGATGATGGGAGGCATGCGACGTGTGTGATGGGAATGGGTAATGTGGTTGATGGATTGAATATGGCGGAGGTGTTTCTTCCTGGAAGAAGAGGTGGATCCTCCACTAGCGAAGCCACAAGAAATGGTGTTGATAGTGCCACGTAGGGGAGGATCGGTGGGGGTGATGTCGGTGCGGGCCGGTTGGGGATCCTGGTTAGCGGGTTGGGTGGGGCGTCTGTCGTGGCGAGAGTCGTGTGGAAGGCGTCTATGGTCAGATCGAGGGGGGTGACGGGATCGAGAGGGATGATCATCTCTATAGATGAAGCGGCGAAAGTGACCAGCACGTACCAGTTCTTCTATTTTATCCTGGAGTGCTTTGCAGTCTTTTGTAGTGTGACCATGGTTGTGGTGGTAACGACAATACTTGCTCATATCAACGTTAGGGGGAGTGGTTGTCTTACGTGGTGGCGGAATGAGGTCAGCTTGTAAGGCCTCATCAAGGAGGCGGGAGCGGGCTACAGTAAGGGGGGCATATCTGGTAAAACGGGGTTGGCGAGGTTCGCGTGGGCGGGTATCGGGGCGAGGGGGTTGGGGGGTTGGGTTTGCGGAAGTGGTGGCATAATCATTGTAGAATTTGGTGTGGAGGGTCTGCATTTCCTCCATGTGAACATAGTCGGCGGCACGCAACTTGAACTCGTGCATAGAGGCAGGTGGGTGGAGGTAGACATTGTTGGCGAAGGGGCCGGGTTGGAGGGTGAGTGCCATACATTGAAGGATCATTTCTTGGTTGAGGTGTGGGGTTCGAAGGGCTGCCTTACTGAAACGATCAATGAACACTCTGAGTGGTTTGCCTTGTTCTTGTCTAATGCCCAGGAGGGAGATTGTGGTAGTTTGGTGTGGGCGGCTGCCAGCGAAATGGGTGGAGAAAATATGGGAGAGAGCGTCGAAGTTATCGATGGAGTAGGATGGAAGGGTTGTGAACCATTCTAGAGCAGGGCCCTTGAGGGTGGTGGGAAGGCCTTGCAAAAGACCGCGTCCTGGGACGTGTACAGGGCGACGTGGGTGATGTAGACTTTGAGGTGTTCGTCAGGGTCGGTTTCACCGGTGTAGCAGTCCAATGTGAAGGGTTCCCACTGGGCATGGAGGGGGGTGTTGGCGATAAAATCGGTGAAGGGGTGGCGACGTCTGGGCTGGTGAGGTGGGAACGGATGGGATGGTGGATCAGAGTAGGGAAGGTGGAGGTAAAGTTGTGAGGGGGGATGTGGGTAGTCGAGAGGTATTGTGGATTGTAAGGTGGAACATGTGTAGTGTGTAGGGTGGTGGGTATATTGTAGGGGATCTGGGTGGTGAGGAGGGTAGCAGCAAGGGTAGGGGCTGCGGTGTGCCCTGGTTGGGTGGATGGGAAGTGAGTGGGATGGGTGGAGGGAATGGGTGTTTGTTGGGTGGTGGTGAAGGTGTGAGGGGTGGGGTTGTATTCGCTCTCTTCTTCTGTGGACTGGAAGGTCGGGGACCTTGCAGCCTCAGACGCCTCCTTGGCCTTTCCTTTCAGGGTGGGATCAGCTTCGATCTTTCGCCTGAGACGAGAATTCTCTTGCCGTAGCGCCTCCATCTCATCAGCGCTACGTTTCTTCAGATCTGCCAACTCTTGTTGCATTTTAGCCTGGCCGTCCAGGATGGCGGCCAGGTCAGAGGTGATGTTAGTGGGTCCTAAGGGACCAGCATCAGCCTACTTGTTAACTCCAGCTCTGCTGCGGGTTGAAACCATCTTCAGAGAAAAACGGGTACTAAGGTACAAACAAGATAAGTTAGGCACAAGCGTCACCTTACCCACGTAGTCCGCTATCTCCTCAATTGGCCTCTTCCTGGTTGGTACATGTCGGCTTGAACCCATGAGGAGTTACTTGCAGAAGGGACTCCGAAGCTCAAGTGAGTCAAAGCTCTCAAAAGGTCAAATCAGGTGATTAATGGAGTAATGAATGCGTACCTTTAATTACTGGAGTCCACACGTATTTATAGGGTATTAATTATGTTCGGTTACGTCATGGGCTGGGCCCTATTTTGGGTTGTAGGTGGGCCTGGACCTTGGCCCAGGCCCTTAGTTCGATTATTGTGGGCTTATTGGATGTCAGGGGGTTTTCATTTCGCTAAGTCTTTAGGAACAGTCTGATCTGGTTACTTCTCCAGTTGGTTGTTGTCGTCTTTGCCCGTGCATTGTCCTAGGTTGGCCGTTTTGTTATGAGTTCAGGCTCCGTTCAGTTATGAGTTTAGGTTTATGCCGGCTCGAGGCGTGTACTTGGGTTGTTTCCGGTATATACGTGGGGGTTGTTATTTATACGGTTAAGTTGGCCAGGTATGGTATAGTTAAGTTGTCTAGGTACGGTACACCAGTCCCCCAGCCTTTGTCGATATAGTATGTTGGTGAAGGATGATATGTGCTGATGTACTAGTCGTGACCGGCTAGGTGTGATACAATTACTTAAATTCTTAATATCCGGTCGGATGTTACATATTCTAATAAAGAAAAATGCATCCTTAGGATGGATCATGTGATCTTCCTAGGGTTCAAAGTAAATGTAAAAGGGGTCCATGTGGTCTAAGAGAAAGTGATGGCTATAAAGGAGTGGCCAACACCCAAAATGTGAGTGAGCTTTGATCTTTTCATGTCTTATCATTTTTTAGTTTGATACTCATATAACATATTATTTAATTTCATCATTGATTATACAATTTCTTTTAACTTGGATGCATGAAATCTTTGATACATGTGATTATGCTCTGCATTATACTTTCACTTATTTTATCTTGTAGTTTTGTCATCATAAAAAAAAGGGAGATTATTAAGATCAGATGAAATCAACCTCGTTTGATGAAGTTGTTTTTATGCTAACAAAATAATTATTTAAAGGAATGTGTATAAGCCTTTTACATAATACATGTGACAAGCTCATTGATCAGATGATAGATGAAATGGTGTTGAAATTCAGTCAAATATGCTAATCAAACAATATATGATATATATGGTAAAGTTGAATGGTCAGACAATACACGGGTGGATTACAAGTTATTGGTGTTGGGGCAAGGTGGCTCTAAGAGAGGAATGAATAGAGCTGGTAAACATTTTAAAATCTTTAATCCAAACATAAGATATGCAAATGAATGATCAAGATAGAGAAGAATGAAGATGAGGATTTATACGGGTTCACCTCACACCTTGAGGCTACGTCCAGTCTTTTATGCAACGAGTTTAATCATGAGTATAAACCTCTCCAGGTTGCAACGAGTTTAACCTCTCAAGGTGCCCTTCTCAATCTCCCCCTAAGATAAAAAGCTCTTTCACTTTTTTTTTTATTTCTAAAATTAAAGAATGGTAAGTTAAACACAAACTCATTATTCCGACTCTCATTTTTCACATGTTTTGTTGCTTTTTGAAGAAAAAAAAAAGATAACTCTCTCTTCTCTCACATGATACTAAAATATTAGTTTCATATTTTTTTATCTCATGAGTCTTTTGTATAGTAATTTTTTATGAACATAAAAGAAGAAGTTAAGTATTATGTGTTTTTCCATAACCTATTTTTAACTGAGTTGATTATCATAGAATGAACCATATTTTTTTGTATTAATGACAATGATTAAATATATAAATTTTGAAAGTATTATTTTGGCTCCCAAAAAATTATCAAACAAGATCTATTGTTGATCACAATTGAAAGTCAACACAAATAAAACAAATAGGGTAACCTAGATTTCTTTAAAAAGTGTCATACAATCACACACATTCACATCTCATCCATTCATCTAATGGACTTCATTCAATAATCAAATTATTCACTTAATGACATCACAACAAACATAATCAAGTGTCTAAATCTCTCAACCCAACTAGCTATCTCTCATGCCATAAAGAATTGACTTCACATCATCATAGTTCAATAAGACTCGTGTGTTGAATCAAACTAAGAGATCTACACTTGTCATACTACCTTCAGTGACACAAAGCTATATTTCATGAAGTTAAGTTCTCATATGACAAGGTAAATTGTTTATAACCTATTATGCACAATTAATTATTTTTCACATTGTATGCTATCTCATGGAAACCAACATTTACTCTCACCACTTGATATTTTCATTTATGTGCTTAGTACAATCTCCTTTAGAATCCCAAATTTAGTACACTATTAACAACTTCTCAACATAATATTTCCTCTTTGGAGATACCTATGTTCACATTATACCATATATCACATCTCAACAAAATTAACACATTCTCATTCAAACAAATATATACTTTTATCATTTGCCACAACTTAAAGAAGTTAAACATATTTAGAAATTCAAAACATTGATTTTCACTTACCCATATTATCCCTTCTCGTTCAACGAGCTCACCAGCTCGTCCAACAAGACAACTCTTAGAGTTTTATTATAAAAGGTTTGTCCAACAAAAGTACTCACTCATACAATGAGACACCCATGAAGGTTGCCTCGCTCAACAAGACCTTACTTGCTCAATGATCAATCCCTTCTAAGCTCTATGGATTTAATTAAATTAATTTCAATTTGCGAGAGGGTTTACTCACCTATCGACCAAGTATTGGGAGTTCTTACTTAATAAATTTGCTCAATGACACCAGACTTGCATAGCGACCATGCGACCTAGATCTCTTAAATTTTTTGATAAAAAGAATTTCACTTGCCTAGTAATTTACTATCCAATTGCCAAAGCCATGGGAGCCTAATTTAGAGGCTCACCTCCTAAGTAAAACAAATTGAACTCTCTAGATTTTAGAAACTTGAATTTTGCTCCGCCAATGGATGACTTGACCAACGAGCCTACATAATTTAGAAATCTTAAAAAATATATTAGTTTATCAAATTACCTTCAACTGGGTAGTTTTGTCCTTTTATCACAAATAAATCATTTAGTTCTAAAATATTGTCCCATAAATGAATTTGACTAGATTGATTTATCAAACTCTATTCATTACTCACATCACACAACATTATTCAAATTCAACATCTCATTTTAATATTCAACAATCATCAGAAATCATCAAAAGTTCACCAAACAACTTATATTAAGTGTGGTGACCACATCACTTTATCTTCCAAAAAAAATGTAAGAATCTCTTAAAATCTTATAGAAAAGTCAGAAAAAAAAATAATAAAAAGCTTTAAAAGACGATGGTCTTTCTAAACTAAAATTTGAATAATCAATTTTTCTATATATAAACTCTATATTTTAATAATAAAATATATAAAATCTATCTTAAATAAATCACTTCTACTTTTATCTTTATTTTAATCTTCAAGGAAATAACATGTTAAAGTTGTTTACTTTCTCTTATTAGAGCTTATTTGTCATATGGAAAGGAAGGGGAGGTGGATTTATTACCATCTTATTCGTAAGGGAAAAAAAAGAGAATGAGTGAATGACGGCTTACCCTACAATTAATTGCAATAATTATGTAAAGAATCAAATATGATTCAAAATTAACTATTTTCGTAATTACATGTAAATTAAGTATACTTAATGATTACATACCTCCATATGATTACATTTTTAAGCATAACTGCTTATATTTAACTCAATCCGCGGTCTTCTATGCTCATTAATGAAATCACATTACAAATTTTTGATATTTCAAGTGAAATAAATGTATAGTTAAACAAATTATTTTTGTTAAGAAATAAATTATTTAAATTTAAAGTAATAAATAATTGTATTTATATATTATTTGTAATTAGGTTTTTTAATTAATTTTGTTATTGAATTATAATAATGTTTTAAGAAAAATTATTTTACATTTATACTTTAAATTTATAC
>Ga0099823_1009104_pt1 | contig 10082 bp, 10 predicted proteins | sample CowpearedBW_FD_76831 | JGI IMG/M metagenome (GOLD analysis project Ga0099823, IMG submission 76831) | Root nodule microbial communities of legume samples collected from California, USA - Cow pea red BW | ecosystem: Host-associated > Plants > Roots > Nodule | place: USA: California | collected...
ATCTCTTGGTTGAGGTGTGGGGTGCGAAGAGCTGCCTTACTGAAGCGATCTATGAACGCTCTGAGTGGTTCGCCTTGTTCTTGTCTAATGCCTAGAAAGGAGATTGTGGTAGTTTGGTGTGGACGGTTACCAGCGAAATGGGTGGAGAACATATGGGAGAGAGTGTCGAAGCTGTCGATGGAGTAAGGTGGAAGGGTTGTGAACCATTCTAGAGCAAGGCCTTTGAGGGTGGTGGGGAAGGCTTTGCAGAAGATCGTGTCTTGGGACGTGTACAAGGCGACATGGGTGATGTATACTTTAGGGTGTTCATCAGGGTCGGTTTCGCCGATGTATCGGTCCAGTGTGAAGGGTTCCCACTGGGCAGGAAGGGGAGTGTTGGCGATAAAGTCGGTGAAGGGATGACGACGTCTGGGCTGGTGGGGTGGGAGCGGGTGGGGAGAGATGTGATGCTTGATCATAGTGGGGAAGGTGGAGGTAAAGTTGTGAGGGGGGATGTGGGTTGTCGGAAGGTAATGTGGTTGTAGGGTGGAACATGTGTAGTGTGTAGGGTGGTGGGTATGCTGTAAGGAATCTGGGTAGTGGGGAGGGTAGCAGCAGGGGTAGGGGGCCGTAGTATGTCCTGGTTGAGTGGATGGGAAGTGAGTGGGATGGGTGGAGGGAATGGGTGTTTGTTGGGTGGTGGTGAAGGTGTGAGGGGTGGGGTTGTATTCGCTTTCCTCTTCTGTGGGCTGGAAGGCCAGGGACCTTGCAGCCTCAGACGCCTCCTTGGCCTTTCCCTTCAGGGTGGGATCAGCTTCGATCTTTTGCCTAAGGCGAGAGTTCTCTTGCCACAGCACCTCCATCTCATCAGCGCTGCGTTTCTTCAGATCTGTTAGTTCTTGTTGCATCTTCGCCTGGCCGTCCAGGATAGCGACTAAGTCAAGGGTGATGCTGGCAGGTTCTGAGGGACCAGCATCCGCCTGCTTGTTCACTCTAACTCTGCTGTGGGTTGAAACCATCTTCAGAGAAAAACGGGTACTAAGGTGTTCGTCTCGTGCCCCATGGTGGGCGCCAATTGTTCCTACAGAGAACAAACAAGATAAGTTAGGCACAAGCGTCACCTTACCCATGTAGTCCGCCATCTCCTCAGTTGGCCTCTTCTCGATTGGTATATGTCGACTTGGACCCAAGAGGGGTTACCTGCAGAAGGGACTCCGAAGCTCAAGTGAGTCAAAGCTCTCCAAAGGTCATATCAGGTGATTAATGGAGTAATGAATACGTACATTTAATTACTGGGGTCCACGTGTATTGATTAAGTTTATCTTGCATAACAACAACCCAATTACTATCACACAATGCATAATTCACATTCTTAGGTTCAATTTGAGAAACCTATGCAATATTGCAAGCTTCCGTCTAATGGATACTCCTTGTTCTATGTCACCAATTATGTTGTCCTTTGATAATCCCCTGGGTTCAATCCACTCCTTGGGTAAGTTGTTGTTTGCAGCTTTTTCAGTCGACTGAATTTCCTCTTCAGCTGACTAATTTTCTACAACAGATTCCGGTTCTGTAACAAATTGCTTTTTCTGTGTTGTTTCTTCTTCATGTACAATCTTAGGCTCATGCTCTTGCAATTTTGGGTTAGTTTCATCAAATACAACATGCATAAACTCTTCAACAGTCATCAATATCTTATTATAGACTCTATATGCATGACTTTGTATAGCATAGCCTAGAAAAACACCTGCATCCGTTTTTTCATCAAATTTGCCAAGACTTTCTTTACCATTGTTTAAGATGAAACACTTACATCCAAATACTTTTAGGTGACTTAAAACAGGACTCCTCCTTTTGAAAAGTTCATAGGGTGTTTTCTTCAAAATTGGCCTAATCAACACTCTATTTAGAAAATAGCAAGTTGTGTTTACTACATCAGCCCAAAAATACTTAGGTAATGAATTCTCTTTTAACATAGTTCTAGCTAGTTCCTCAAGTGACATGTTTTTCCTTTCAATAATACCATTTTGTTGTGGGGTTCTTCGTGTAGAAAAATATGTTTAATGTCATGCTTTTCACAAAAGTGTTCAAACCTTTCATTTTGAAAATTTCCACCATGGTCACTTCGAATAGACACTATCTTTGAACTCATTCATTTTCTAGCATCTTAGCAAGTCTTTTAAAAGCATGAAAAGTGTCATTTTTGGCAGCTAAGAACAAATTTCATGTGTATCTAGAGAAGTCATCAACTATGACTAATGCATAAAGATTGCCACCAAGGCTCATGGTTCGAGATGGACCAGATAGATCCATGTTAAGCATCTCTAAAGGTCTTTCAGTTGAAACAACATTTTTTGGTTTGAAAGAGACCTTGGTCTGTTTTCCTTTTTGACATGCTTCACACACTCTATCCTTCTCAAACTTGAGTTTTTGTAGTTCTTCAACCAACTGTTTTCTGTTTAACCGATTAAAATGTTGTATGTGTATCTCACAAAGTCTCCTATGCTATAACCAAGTGTCATCCTCTTTTGTAAGCAAACAATGGATGTTGAATGATGCATGATGCAAATCAAGTTGATATATATTATTGACTCTTTTTCCTATTAAAACAATACTACCATATGCCTCATATATAAAGCAATTATTTGGTTTAAACATGACTTTAAATCCTTTGTCACATAATTAACTTATACTTATCAAATTATGTTTCAGCCCTTCTACCAGCAGCACACTCTTGATGTTGAAAGAGGATCCATTGCCTATGACTCCATTTTCAAGGATTCTTCCTTTGTTGTTGTCTCCATAGGTTACAAATCATTCTTCCTTCAATTCCAACTTTGCAAATTTGGTCTTATCTCCTATCATATGGCTTGAACAGCCACTATCTAGGTACCGTAGATCCTTCTTTTCCTGTTTTATGATCTGCAAAACAACATAGTATTACATGGTAGCCTTTGATAGTTTGGGTCCAATATGGTTATGCCTTTCTATATCCTTTTGGGATCCATTTCATAAATCCCTTAGGTACATCATACTTTCTAACATGACAATTCTTAAGAACATGACCTTTCTTCATACAGTAGTTGCAAGAAATGAAGGGCATAACATTTGGCTCACTATTGGAAAAGAAACTAGATAACTTCTTGGCTTTCTTTTCATGGATAGGTGTATAAAGAAGTTCAACCTTCCAGAAAACACAATTTTGAGAGCTAAGAACAGCTTCCAGATTTGTTTTTCCTCTTATGAACTTTGCACATGTTTTCAAAAGATATTTCACTTGATTTTTCAGAGTAGTGTAGTTTTCACAAGGTTTTATAGCCAACTATTTTTTTGAACAATCGACTGAATTACTCTAAATCATTTCCAAATGTTCGAAATCAATTTTTAAGTCAACTATTTTTTATTCTAGTTGGTTAACTTTGTTTTCTAGCTAGCTATTTAATCATTTTAGCTGATTGTTCATGACAACAATTTTGTTTGCCTCACTATGCAACTCTTCAAAGTCATGCAAAAATTGTTAATAGTCATTCTTATCTTTGGATGATAAGGAACTTACTTGGCTTGATGAGGATGAATCATCATTGTCCTCCCAAGTTATGTAGGCATGTCTTTCCTTGCCGTTTTTCTCCTTTTTCCTGTCATCAACCTTCTCTTTCTCTTTGTTAATATTGGGACATTCAATCTTGATATGTCCTTGCTATCCACAATCATAACAAGAGAATTATGAAGAATTACTTGAATCACTTTGTTTAGAAATGTACCTCCTTTGATTACCTTTGTTGCCTTTCCTCTTGAGATACTTTCCAAACCTTTTGACTAGTAGATTCAAGTTCTCATTATCACTTGATTCAGCAGCCTCTTCCTCGATTTCATCACTCTTCTTAGAGCTAGCCTTCAAGGCTATGGATTTTTCCTTTTTCTCACTTGATTCAAGCTCACTTAGCCTTTGCATTTCAATCTCATGCTCTCTAAGCTTGCCAAACAGTGCAGTTGTTGTGATGATGGATAAATCCTTGAATTCAGATATGGTTACCAAATTCTATCAAGACACTTACACACTTTGATGTTTAGCTCCTCTTTGTTAAATTCTTTGCCTAGACCCATGAGATGGTTGACTATGTGAGTGAACCTATTTTGCACTTCAGCTATGGACTCTCCTTTTTGCATCTTGAAAAGCTCATACTCTTGAATCAAGGCATGCTTCCTTGCTCTCTTCACTTCATTTGTTCCTTCATGTGTAACCTCTAGGATATCCCACACCTCCTTTGCATTCTTACATTGGGAGACCCTAAAAAATTCGTCCATATTCAAAGATGAAGTGATGATGTTCTTGGCATTTCAATCATATTGAGCTCTTCTCCTTTCTTCATCAGTCTATTCACTCCAAGGCTTGTCCACCTGCTTATTTTCACAACACATTTAGGATTATATGGTCCATTAACTATTGCATCCCAAATTCCTTTGTCTATAGATTCAATGAAAATTTGCATCCTTATTTTCCAAAACTGATAGTTTAGGCCACAAAACATAGGTAGTCCATGAATAGCGGCACCTTCAACAAAAGGGAGTTTACTTTCAGCCATTTCAAAAGATTTTTTTATCAAACTTGAATACCTTTCAAGAACCTTGCTCTAGATACCAATTGTTAGTTTTTAAATGGTGAGTTTAGCCAAGAGGGGGGTTGAATTGGCTTTATAAAACTTTTTCGAAAGCTTAAACCTCTTTTCAATTGAATCTAATGGACTAGAAAGTTTGGATGTAAATGCAGCAGACCAGAACATTTTCAGTCGATTAATATATAAAACAACAGACTAAATTGATCTTGATGCTATGAAACAGTCGATTAAAAAGACAAATCAAACGGCTAAAATTCTGGTGATTTATGCAGAATTCATAAATTCAACTTAAACAACAATCTTTTACACACAAGACTTGTTCCAATCAGTATTTATAAGAAGTATAAAGCCTCAAATTACACAAGAATGCATTAAATCACACCAAAGATCAAATTGCTTGGTTTTCTTGAGTTTTTTAAGAGTTTCAAAGAGAGTGAGATAAGGGAAAGAGAAATGCGCAACTGTTTTTATACTAGTTCACTCAATCACAAAGCTACATTCAGTTTACCCGGACAACCTGAGCCTGGTTTCCACTATATTGAAAAATTTAACAAATCACACACCAAGATTACACTTTTGAGTAACAAAACTCACAAGATTTTTGACTCACACAAAAGTCTAAACACACACCCTGCAAGCATCACACTTACAGACCTGAAATCACATTAGGCAAACCAACCAGAGGCACAAGAACATCCAAACATGATGGTGGTTGTCCCTAGCCAATCATACATGTGTTCTTCAAGCTACTCACAAGCCAAAATGCCTACAAGATCAACCAAGATCTTCAAATCACGAGTTGCAGTTGTGTATTACAGAGAGAGAGCTTTCCATAGATGAATGACAACGTTTCGTGCTCAAAAACTCATATTCACACCTCTGCCCGCGAAAACACAGCTTATATAGTCTGGTTTAAGTGAAAACAATCAATTGAATTTTCCGTAAAGTGATTTCACTTGACTTAAGTGAAATTAGTCTATTGAAAAATAACTCAACAAACTGAATACATTCATACCAGAAACTATATACAACAAGCCTTTTACCTTGTTAAAAACCATTTTAACAGATTAAAAGAGACACACTAAGGCACACAAGACATCTAACTTATATCATATAGCATACCAACAAGATATAACACTAACACATTACATTTAACATGTTATTTACAGATTTAACATACTAAAACTAAATCTTCAAGTGGATCTTCATCAATCTTCATCAAACACCTAAGATCTTCATGCACATGGCTTTATCAATTCTTTTTTGAAGCTTGTTTGGGCCAACAATTTCGAGATTTTGGATATTCTGAAGGAGATGGGTTTGTGCTAATGTGAAGGAGATGTGGTATGTAGGAGGTAGAGGATTTGTTTTGGAAGGTAGATTAGAGATGTGGTATGTAGTGGTATGTAGTGGGTAGAGGATCCTTCACCGCCATACTTATAGCGGCAAAGGCTGAGGGACTGGTGTACCACACCTAGTCGATCCAACCAAATAATAATAATAAACGATCACCATATCTATACGCAAAACAAATCAAGTAGTTGGCCTAAGCTGACCTAAGCCTAACCGGCGTAAACCGCTAAAAGAGCAACCTGCCTAAGCCGCTAAGAGAATAGCCAGCCTAAGATGACATGCGAATAATAGCGGCATAAGCCACTAAAAGGATAGTTGGTCTACACCGGCCACTCTAAGAAACTTAACAAAATCAAAGCACTTTAAAAATTCAGCAAGCCCACAATAATCAGACTAAGGGCCTGGACTAAGGCCTAGGCCCATCTATGGCCCAGGCCATGGTATGGTCAGACATAATTAATAATCTATAAATATGCATGGACCCCATGAATTAAAGGGATGCATTCATTACTTCCCTAATCACCAGATTTGACTTTTGGAGAGATTTCATTGACTTGAGCTTCGGAGTCCCTTCTACAAGTAACCCCTCCCGGGTCCAAACCGACCACTCCGAGATGCCCATATACGATATATATCAACCGGGAAGAGGCCTACTAAGGAGAGGGCGGACCAGGGTAAGGTAATACTTGTGTCTGACAGATCTTGGTTGTTCTTTGTAGGAACAGGTTGTTTTGGTAGTTGAGCTGGAGAGCAATTTTTTTAGGTTAACCATGTGTCCATGATTGATGACAAGTTCGTGGTGAACCTAGAGAAATTGGAATGTACATGTAGGAAATGGACAATCATAGGAATTCCATGCTGCCACTCTCTAACTGCTATGAGGTTCCTCAATGCTAATGTAGAACAACATATCCCTAACTGGTTTTTGACATCAACGTATGAAGAAACATATATTCCACTAATATATCCATTCAATTGACCTAATGTTTGGGAGATGAATTCAAATATTGATCTCTTGCCACCACCAAAGAGGATATTGCTAGGGAGACCTAAAAAGAAGAGCAGGCTTGAGAGTTGGGAGTTGCGCAAAGATTCCACACAACTGAGGCAAGGTGGGACTAGAAAGAGGTGCGGCATATGCAGACAAATTGGTCATAGAAGAAATGGTTGTCCACAAGCCCTAAAGGAGCCACTAACAAAAACTCTTGGAACACAAGCACTAGCTGAGGCACCAAGCAATCAACAAACTCAGCCACCAACAGATGGTCCTGGAACACAAGCAGCAAGTCACACCCCAAATAAGGCAGTGTAACATCCCATCTAGATATTACGGATTTTAAATAATAAAATAAAGGCTTAATCATGCCCTTGATCCCCATTTTGGAGGCAAAATCTCAATTTGGTACCCTTATTTCTTAAAGTCTCAATTTGGTCCCTTTTTTTGTTAAAATGTCTCAAATGTACGCTTTATGTTAAGTTGGCCTAGACGACTTTAACTGAATAGTGACATGGCAAGGTTGACTAGTGGTGGAACTGTGACGAGGAATAAAGCATAGTGATGTGGAAGAATGGGAAATTTTTTGTTTTAAATAATAGTTAAGTTATATTAGGATTAGGGTGTTTAAATGTTGGGGAAATTGGGGATTCTGTGAAGATGAGGCATATCCCGAGACCTACAATAGCGAAAATGACAGTGAAATTCAAAGTAATGTTGAAAATGATAATATGTATTCTCCAATATGAGGAATTTGCCTCACGAAGTCGAGGCCAATTATTGAATGGTTCAATGCTAGAGGAAGTGATGGGGTTGAAGAATATGACAGTGTTGGACCTTAGTGGAAACTAGTTTTCGAGTCATGTTTCTGAGGAAATTGGGAATCTAAGTAAGTTAATGGTTCTGAATCTAAGTGGTAATGGCTTTTATGGATAAATTCCTTCTACATTGGGGAATCTTTTGAAGCTCACAACACTTGATTTGAGCAAACAAAATCTCTCTGGTAAATTGCCATATGAAATTTCGGGGCTTTCCAATTTGCAAGTCATTGCTCTTCAAGAGAACAAGTTGTCTAGGGTGATCCCTGAAGGGTTTAGCAGCTTGACCAGTTTAAAATATGTGAACCAAAGCTCTAACAAGTTTTCTGGGCATGTTCCTAGGAGCTATGGCTTTCTCCGATCTTTGGTTGTTCTTTCATTGTCTAATAATCGAATCATGGGAATGATTCCCCCAGAAATTGGAAATTGCCCTGACATTGAAATTCTTGAGGTTAGATCAAATTACTTCAGGGGTCCCATTCATGTGGATCTCTCTGGCCTAGCCCATTTGAAAGTCCTTGATTTGGGTAAGAACAACTTAACTGAGGCTTTGCCCGAGGATATCTCCAAATGCTCAGAGTTAACCGTTGTCTCAGCAGATCACAACCAACTTTCGGGTGCTATACCAGGGTCATTGGCCAAGTTATCACACCTAACTGTGTTGAGTCTTTCTACCAATAAATTGAGTGGCGAAGTCCCCTCAAATCACATGATTCTTGGCCTCGACTTTGTGAGGCAAATCCCTCATATTGGAGAATACATACTATCATTTTCAACTTCACTTTGAATTTCACTGTCATCTTCGTTATTATAGGTCTCGAGATATGCCTCATCTTCACAAAATTTAAGTTAATTATTATTTTTAAAAACCCTAATCCTAATTTAAGTTAATTATTTTTAAAAAAATCCCCTTCTTCCACATCAATGTGCTCTCTTCCTCATCACAGTTCCACCACTGGTCAACCTTGCCATGTCACTGTTCAATTAACGTCGTCTAGCCCAACTTAACAGAAAGTGCACATTTGAGACATTTAAACAAAAGTGGGGACCAAATTGAGACTTTTAGGAATAAGGGTACCAAATTGAGATTTTGCCTCCAAAATGGGGACCAAGGGCATAATTAAACCTAAAATAAAACATAATAAATATACCTCATTTATTTTGATTCATTTCCAAAAACGCGGGAAGTTTAAAACATAAATTCATTATAAAATAAACTTCAAATCCATAATTATAAACTCCATTATAATTATCCAAGTCTGGTAATATAACAAATTTTAATTTATTTAAAACTATAAAAACTGAAAACTTTGATAAATCTTTTTCTTCCAAACTAGCCCCACTCCGGCTCTATGCCCCACCAGATCCACCTGCAACATCATTTACTCTCGTGTACCGTGTACACAATCATCGCCAAACACAAGTAGATAGGGTGAGGTAACAATTAAATTTAAACATATATATATAGATACAAACACACCAAAGGAATTCCATCCTTTGATTCATATCACATGGCCACCACCATGTTACCTGTGTTCTACGTCTTCTGATGAATACCTCGAGATGTCTAACTGCAAAATCTATTAGCCACAACTGGTAGAGCACGTGCGGGAAACCATGCAATGGACCATATTTCGTAATGCCAGATGGAGTTCCCAATACAAATAACATTCATAACGTCCCCAAGACTACCAAACTTATCAGCTTAATACTGAGGAGAGCAATCTAATTGGACCCATTCGTACCCGCCACAACGCGTACACTCACATTGGCAACACTCGCCAACCCAAGCCACAACTCAAGAGATCCTCGTGTTCATCCGCCATCCCAAGCCGCAACTCAAGAGATGTCATTATAAGCCACAACTCAAGGAATGCCACGTGCTTAACCCCTATCCAAGCCACAACTCAAGGGATGCATTTCAAGCCACAACTCAAGGAACACTAGCAAGCTGACCTTTGAGATATCACCAAAGCCTTATAGACCATGCATATCCAAAGCAATCAAAATGCAAGTCTGGCATCTGCATTATCACCTGCCGCTGCTCCTATGCCGCCAGGCGAAATTCACTTCTAGATCGCCTGGCAGGGGAGACGTGCTGTGATAAAGGATTGATCCCTACAAAGGATGATGGCCCATGGCACATGCTTAGAAGAAATGGAGTTCCTTGATCCCTTCCTTTGCTTTTATTTTCTTTACTTTAAAATTCCATTAAGTTGGCTTGGTTGACTATTTTTAAGTTGACTTGTTGACCTTGACTTTGGGTTGACTTGTTGACTCAAAAGATTAGCTTAACCTTAAACCAACATGCTAATAAATTCC
>Ga0099823_1009105_pt1 | contig 10081 bp, 11 predicted proteins | sample CowpearedBW_FD_76831 | JGI IMG/M metagenome (GOLD analysis project Ga0099823, IMG submission 76831) | Root nodule microbial communities of legume samples collected from California, USA - Cow pea red BW | ecosystem: Host-associated > Plants > Roots > Nodule | place: USA: California | collected...
GTTATTTCTGCATGAGTTCATTTAGGGTTGCGACCCATGTATCTGTTCGTCATTAGTTTTATGCACTCAGGTTAACTTTTTCTCTAGTTTCTTTTGGGCATCGTGGTGTGCCATGGGTTATATGGGGTTGATCCCAGACCGCGTTTTATGTTATCTTTATCGTAACACTCCTTTAATTTCACGTACTTAATTAAATGGGGTGTTACAGGTACAACTTTTTTTTTCATTCCTAGATATAAGTGAAATGAAGGAACACATAATTGTGTTTTTCATTTAAATAAATAATATTATCTATTTTTTATTAGAGTTAATAATATTTTTAGTTCATAAACTTATATGTGAAATCAATTTATATTTTAAATTTTGATACATTTTCTTTTCAAACTTTAATAGACATAGTATAGTTAACCCAATGATGTTAATTTTAAGTGCTACATGATGTTCCATATTGACATTCAAGTGATTTACATTATGTGACACAATTCAAGTTTAATGCCAACTTAAAACATGATCCTAAAAGAAGGTTAACGTTTGTTGTGTTAAAATAACTATATTAATGTATTTTTAAAGTTTGTTAATTAGAATAAATCAAAGTTTGAAAGAAAGACAAATTCAAATTTCATATAAGTTTTGAAACTAAAAACATACTTAACCCTCTTTTTAATATAAGTCTTACCGAAAGATTTTTTTTTTATTCTAAATTCTATCACTAATTATTTTTAAGAGAGTTTTATTAACATAAGAGTATGATAAAATTAAAATTTTTACAACTTTTTATTTATAACTTTCTGCAGCTTAAAATTAAATTATTATGTTTTATTAGTGCTTGATTTTTTTATTTTAGAATTCTTTTCATTTCACATTATCATGTTCTAATAAAAATGTGTTTATAAGACTAAAGTTTTAAATTTAAGAACGACTAAATATCATGCCACATTACATTACTTTATATGAACATGGATAATTTGTAATATAAACGAAGTTAAACACAGCCATTTTTCGATTGTAACAGTCATTTTCTGTCTCGCAGACCAAGTGTTTCAAAATATTCCTCAATTAATTTCTTTTAAATCTTTTATTCTCTAATTGTGTTTACTTGCCCTTTCCGTAGCATACATAATTTACTGTGATCATTCAATTAAGGTATGATAGAGACTATACTTACTCATTATTCTGTTACTTGAACAAGTTGGCAATTTTATGAAAATCCCAACATGTAACTAAATTAGCAAAATGATTAGTCCCATAGGAAAGAAAAGTAGGATGCACTTTAATTACATTTAAATCTTTATTTGAATTATATTTGAGTGGCCATTCAGCAGAAACATCACTCCCTGTCCAAAATTGAGATGTTATAACAAGGAGGTTTAGAAACCCCATCCAATATAGCATGGCATGATCCCTTTTTCGGTATAGATGTTCAGTTTGTGTTATACAAAATACATCACGCAAATTTATGTGCTTAGATATCCAATTATGCACTAACATTTTAAACAAAAACCAAACCCTGTGCAATAGATGAAGTTCAGAATGGGTGCACATACACATGATATGAATCAAGCTCTTGCAATTTTGGCAGAAAGGCATGCATCTACGGCTTCTCCAACAGTAAGGAAAACCCATTCTTTTCCAATCTTGTCTACGAAGTGTGCAAGCTTAAGCTTGTGGATTACTAGCCACCTTGGGTTCACCATAGCTAACTGCAAAAACAACATAACACCAAATGTTAGAACATAATGGAGACAATAAATTCAACGAATGTAATGAAATTCATGGTGGCCTCACTTCTACTCCACGGGAAAGCAACCTCTTGTGCAGTTCCTCAAGTGCTAGAATTCCAGAAGTATCAACATTCATCAGGTCTGTTAAACAGAATATGAAAGGGTCAATCAATGGCATAATATCAAATTTTATTGTGAATTTTCTGTCATTGAAGTTCTTTAAATCTGAAAAATGTAACTGAAACTCACTTGTCATGTCCAGAATTACTGCTTGGACTCGGCCCTTGGTGGATTCTTTAGGGTCATCTTCATCTTGCGAGACCCACTTGAGTATTCTGGAACAAGTGAAAAAATTCATACATGGTTCTAATTTGGGCTAAATCCCTCTGAAAATCATTTGTAAATTGCTTGCCTTTCTCTGACAAAATTAGCATTTGCAAAACAGAGTGAGCCAGAACTTATGCGAATCACTGTGATGCCCGGAGTGCTTATGGCCATGGGGTATTGAGTAACATCACAGAAGGCTTCTGTTCTTGGAACTCTACCTAGAACTTCTATTCCAGGTCGAATTGATTGAATCAGTATCTTTGCAAACGAAATTATCACCTGCACAATAACAGCAAATTCTCACATAATTAGAGTACATTGTGTAAACTTTCTTGCATTTGAAAATCATCATCTTTTGTAATAACTACTACTTTAAAAGTCACATTTACTTTGTTTTCTAAAGTGATTTATAGTAAACAAGTGAATGCAAATACTTACTAATAAAAATAAAAATTTATTGTTATTAGACTTATCATACAACCGTTATCGGATCATTATTAAATCATCTATTAATGTTTAATCTTAAGTTTAATATGCATATGCTTATGACTATGACTGAGGTCTATTTTATGTCTCTAATCAAAGAAATAACAGCACATAAAATAAGAGAGAGAAAAAGTTTAAATAGTCAATGGCTTACTGCAACAAGAAGGCCAATCTCTACTGTTGCAAACAAGACCCCAAGAAAAGCACCAATGCAGGCAAGAAAGTCCAACTTGTCAACCTTCCAAATATAGCAAGCCTCACTTAGGTCAATTAATCCAGGAAGAGCAGAGAGAATGATAGAGGCAAGGATAGCCACAGGGGTGTAGTATAAGAGCCTTGTAAACAATTCTAGGGACAAAAACACTGTAACAGCCATCACTATATTTGACACTGCTGTTTGACACCCAGCACTAAAATTCACTGCAGTTCTTGAGAAAGAACCTGAAATTGTTCACCAACAAACTTTAAATAAACAATTTTGGTGCACCTCAAACATAAGTGAAACTTTACAAATTAATTGGCTAAAGAAATCACCCGTTGCTACATAGCATGAAGTCAAAGATCCTGCAATGTTCATGAAGCCCATTGATAACATTTCCTTGTTCCCATCAAGATGGTATCCCTTAATGGAAGCAAAAGATCGACCAACCGCTATAGCTTCCTGAATCAGAACATCAAGTTACTCAACTGGGGAAAAAATAATAATAACAATTTGGAAAAAAGCAGAAAATGAATTGACTTACAGTCAGAGCTATAACTGCACAAATCAAACCAATTTTAGCTGCTTGTCCAACATGTGGACCATGGAGTTGCAACTGGTGCAGTGAACTTGGATTCAGACCTCCTTTGACATGCTTTATTATATTAACACCATGTTTATCAGCTCTAGACAAATATACGATCAAAGTTGATAGTATAACTGATAGAAGAGGAGCAACAGCAGGCAACCAGAAAAACTTTCTGTTTCTTCTTCCCTGATATGAGTTACATCACATACATCATTAAAACTTAGAATTTATCATAAAGATAGTGAGGTGGGTAAGCAGCAGAAATTTAAGTACTTACAATAAAACGGGTAATTAGAATGAAAATCAAGAATGAACATCCGAGGACAAAATTCAGAGGATTCCACTGTGAAATAAATAAAAAAAGAATGGTGTCAGATATTAGCTAGAAGTTCAGCTAAATATAAAGGATTCAAGTTTTTGAAGAAGAAAATTCGTAACTTTTATATGATTCTAAGTGAAATTTATCAGAACATGAATAGGGACTAACTTTTTCTCCTGAGGCAATTTGATGATGTAGTGACTTATAAACAGATGCCAACACTGATACTACATCTGTTTTGGAGGTAAAGTGACTAATCCCCAGCAAACCTTTGAGCTGCTGAAGACCTATAATGACGGCAGCGCCTGCCATGAATCCAACTAAGGCAGCATGCGAAAGAAAATCCACAAGAAAACCCAACCTGCAAGTGTTTAAAGATAATAAAAAGTGAGAACTACTAACTAGGGCCATGCTTGATTTCTTTCTCATGTTTTCACTTTTAAAACACTGTTTTCCAACACCATTCCATGTTATTCGTCAATGATTTGTTTCTCAAAATCTATTAAGTTTTGAGAATTTTTTCTAAAGCAAGTGTTTTAAAGACCAAAAAGTTTAAACAGCTCAGTGATGTTTTCTCGTTTTTTTTTCTGTTTTGTGGTCTTAGTTCAAGGGTGGAAACAAAAATTTCATAAACTGATGAGGAAACCACCTGAAAACACCAAATGCAGTTTGGAAAATTCCAGTGAAGAAAGTCACAGTAAAGACAAGATTTCTGTAGGCATGAGGATTGGCAACAGGATCTTCCACTTTTGGAACCAGAGAAGATAACAGCATTGACACCACAGCCACAGGTCCAATTGCAATTTCTCTTGAGCTCCCCATCATAGCATAAATAAGAGGAGGAATAACACTAGTATCTGAATGGAACAAAACAAAACAAAACCAACAGTGAAATTTAATAAAGTAAATGTTAATCCACAAAACAAAAGCACATTTTTTTTTCTATTCTGGTTATGCCAGTTTCTGGTGTGATATATCAGTAACAGTGTGAACTTAACCCAGGTACTTACACAGACCATATTCAGGAGCAACTTTTGCTAACGTAGCATACCCTATGCTCTGCAGTTTTCAAATGAGAAATCAAAGAATGAAGGGACAATTTCCATTGCATGCATTGCATTGAGAAAAGGGAAATAACATTGGTGAAGAAAGTACCTGGGGTATGCTGAGGCTGGCAAGAGTTAAACCAGCTAAGAGATCATCTTTGAACTTGGAGGCTTTGTAATCTCTTAACCAAGTAATGATAGGGAACAGATTCTGCAAGCATGAGAAAGCACGTCCATGGGAGGTTTTCCTCTTGGAAGAGAAGCAGAATTTGTTCCCATGAGGTAGAATGGTTTCTTTGACAGAAGTAAATATCTTCTTCCAAAGAGGGGGTGGATTGGGAGAATCAAGCACCCATTGGGACCTCTCTGTTTGACCATGTTCCTCAAGGTGAAATACTGGTTGTTCTCTCATATTGAAACTTAGAAGCTTCAATTCATGGTTGGTTGAAGTGTTTGGGTGAACTTTGGTCAGCTGTACTTATTGTACAATCTTGTCAGTTAAATACAACCAACACCACTCCTTCTTTTGACATATAGGGTCAATTTTTTTTGATGATTGCATGAAAGGGGTAGCAGAGAGGTGATAGAAGGCTATTCTGGAAGAGGCATTGTTGTGACACCACCTTCATTGGTTTGTGTCAAAAGTTGTGACTGGTTGGTTCATAGTATATAGAGTATATAGAGATATATAGAGACCCCCTTTAATATGAATCCATCACAGAGCATCTATTCCTACTTATGGGTAAAATTTTCTCTCAGGAGGATCTAGCTAAATTTCATTTCTAGCATCATTTCATTTTGCATGTAATGGAAGGGGAATATAGACAATTATATGTGGTTGGTGGTACCTCAGGCTCTAGGATAAAAAAGCTAGTAGTTATCATTGTATGGACTGCAATAATTCAAATAAGAATTTCATGTGAATATCAACAAGTGGTCGATTTGAGTGTATGGATTTAGATTCTTTAATTAAATGGTTAGAACTTTGAATCCTAATTTATGCATCACCCAGATGATTATTTTTATGACATGTTTGATTAAGATGAAAGAAAATACATAGAGAAGAAAATTCAGACCATTTTGTCTTTTAGTGGGAAAAATTGAAAAGGAAGAGAAAATTTAACTTTTGTAACTACTGTTTCAAGTTTCAAAATTTTCTTCCTTTCTTCTCTTTCTTGCTGTTATTCCAATTATTAGCTAAGTGATTTGTGGGAAGAGGTTAAAATGAAGAATGAAAAGAAAAATACTCCGTAATGCGTAAAAATACGAAGGATTTAATGAGATCTGGAAAAGGAATAAATATTGTGGCAGCCAATGTTGTCAGCAGTGAAAGAATCAGAATTGTCAATGCATTTTCAGATAAATAATCAATGCCGGGTCGACAAGGCATTTACAATCATTGACATCATATATTCATTTGTGGTTTTGTTTTACTTATTTGGTGTAATTTTAGACATAAAATAATAGGCAAATTTTTTATTTATCTCAAGTTATAGGGTAGGCAGTGTTAAGAGTTCAAGGTGAGTTGGAAGTCCAATATCAGGAAAAAATGAGAAAAATGACTAGTATATGAATAGAATGACTAATAAATTGTCTTAAGATTTTGGATTGAAAGTGATGTTCTGATCTCTTATATAAGCATACTCACAACTTATTGGCACCGAATCTCTGATGTCTCCCATCATGAGAAAGTTCATCCAAGGTAAGTTCTCGATGTGGGACTTCTCTTCTCATAATCTCACACTTGAAGATTTTGATGAAATTAATCAAATCATCACACCATTCTTTATTTTTTTTTTCCATTATGTCGGAACACCCAAGATTCCTTTGATGTATCTCAAGATCCTCTTAAAATTACTTCAATACTCTCGAACCGAATTTACCATGAACCTACTAACCATGTTCACAACTTATTGATACTGAATCTTCAGTGTCTCCCCTCATGAGAAACCTCTCAGTGGTATCAGAGCTGACGGTTTATCCTGGTGACAGTTTAGATAAGTATGGTGTAAAGTAAGTGAAGGACCCTAAAATTTAAGCGTTGGGTTCCTTTTATTAAAAGTCTTCTGTTTTAGGAAAGGGTGTCTCATTGTAGAACGACGGTACAATGGAATGGTCACCAAAGGTAAGTCCCCAATGTGGGACTTCTCTTCGTACAATCTCCCACCTGAATGCCATGCACCTACTAACCACTCACACTACTTGTGCAATGTTTGGTCTTGTACAAATCATAACATACATAAGGCTACCCACCACCAAGGCATACAATACTCGAGACATCTTCATCCTCTCTGCTTCACTGCTAGGACTCGTACGTGAGGAATAATTGATAGGAAGTGGGATAGGGATTGACTTGCAATCTTGCATGTTGAAGCACCACAAGATTTTCAGTAAGTATTTCTTATGAGAAAGCCTAATCTTCTTATCTTTTCTATCTTGGTGAATCTACATCCCTAAAATCTTGTTTGTCGGTCCCAAGTCCTTCTTATCAAGCTCTATAGTTAATCGTGACTTCAATTCCTATATTCGAGCTTTGTTGGGGCTACCTCTAACATGTCATCCACATACAACAACAAGATGATAAAATTATCCTCACCAAGCTTATTGTAATAAGTACAATGGTTTAAACTTAGTCTATTGTAACCAAGTCTAACGATGAAGGAAACAAATCTCTCATACGAACACCTAGGCGCCCTTTTCAAACCATACCAAGATTTGTTTAACTTGCAAACCAAGTTTTCTTGTTTTTTAACGTCTTCTAGTTAGAGCATCATTACATCCTTGCTAAGAATAACCTTATGGGTAGTGGGACCCAATAAGTGATACCCCTTCACGTTGTCAACATAGCCCAAGCACTTAATCCTTATCACAATCCCAAGCACTTAATCCTTATCACAATCATCAATGAACATTGTAAAATATTTTGCCCTTCTTAGGGATAATACTGTTGGCAAAAGAAGGAAGCCTAGAGATTTTGAATGATGATCAGGCAAGAATGAAGACAAATTGTTAAATGTTTAAAGTTATCTTGTAAAATAAATTAAGTGTTGGTGTAGAGTAGTTTTACTTAACTTAGAATCAGCAGCATAACTTTCGTCTCTTTAGGTTCTCTCATTTTTGGAAAAACCATAGTGATATCGATTATCACTAATGATAACCGATTATCTATGCAAACTTTTATTTTTCAAAAACCTACTGGAATAATCGATTATCTCCCAGAATAATCGATTATCCTATTCAAAATTTGTTTTCAGAAAACCTACTGGAATAATCGATTATCCTTGTCAGTTGGAACATGTCTGTTCCACTTTTAACCTAATTTTTGAAACCTCTGTTTAAAGAAACTACAACTCAACTTTGAACTTACCTTTTTGAGAAGCTAGAGTGTTAGAGCTATGTTTGCAAAGAAGTTCTCTAAGTGTTCTTAAAAAAGCTTTGAAAAGCCTAGTGTGGGTAGAGTGATAACTTTCCTAAGAGGGTTTCTAGGATATTGAGTGTTGCTGTTGTTGCTAAGAAAGCTAGGTCAAGTTCTCTGTGTGATTCAGAGAAAGGTTGTTTATCTCTTGTGTCTTCAAGAGAGGTGTTTTCTTTTCCCTATTATCTTATTATCTTATTGTAATCTGATATTTTTAGTGATTAAGTTAATCTCTTTGTTTGAAGAGATTAATAATTGGACAAAGGATCTTTTGATCTGAACTAGTATAAATACTTGTGTTAAATCTTCTTCCCTATCTCTTTATTGTGTCTATTGTTGCATTTGAAGGAACTAATTTCTTAAATTAATCGGTAAAATTTTAGAAAAATTTTAAAGTATTAATTTTAATATTAAAACCAATTCACCCCCTCTTGGTTTTTGTCCAAACGCTAATCATTCCGTTGCGCGATACCAGTAATTGGTATCAGAGCCAAGGTCATGAGTTTGATTCCCAGTGGATAATTGCTGATGGGGAGATTGTTGCAGGTGGCAGCAATTGTCCCATACCGGAGGCCAGGTGAGCCTAGTCACAATTGAATCATGGCTCTTGAGCTCATATGCTCTTAAGTAGAAAGAGTTACGCCCTGACTAATAGCAATAACTTTTGGCCAAGTGGTAAGCGCTTGATCCAACAATTGGTATTAAAGCTTGCTTTGATAGTTTTTCAAAATTTTCGAAAATGGTTGGACAAAATCAAACTTTTGCTGAGGGTGTGTCTATCAATAGACCTCCACTTTTTACTGGTGAAAATTACCTCTTCTAGAAAGTTAGAATGCAAATATTTTTGGAATTTGTTGATAGGGGTAGTTGGGATGTTGTGTTAAATGGTCCATTTGTGCCTATTAATGTTGTTAATGAAGTGCATGAACCAAAGCCATTTTCACAATGGATTGCAGATGAAAATAGACGAGCTCAATACGATATTAAAGCTAGAAATATTATTGCATCTGCTTTGACCTTTGATGAGTTTTACAGGATTTCAGTACGCACCATTGCATGTGAGATGTGGAAATTTTGCGAGTGACTCATGAAGGAACAGAAGATGTAAAAAGAGCACGTAAGAACTCCTTGATTCAAGAATACGAAATGTTTTATATGCAGCAAGGAGAGACCATTTATGATGTGTAGAAAAGATTCACACACATCATCAATCATCTCACGAGTCTAGGTAAAAATTTTGACACTGATGAATTAAATATAAAAATTCTTAAATCTTTGAACAAGACTTGACAGCCAAAGGTGACGGCCATCACGGAGTCACAAAATCTTGCAACGATGACAATGGCGACTCTATTTGGAAAACTAGGGGAGCATGAGCTTGAATTGGGTAGATTAAATGAAGAAGAAGATCTTGGAAGAAAGAAAAATATTGCCTTTAAGTCTGAGGTCATCAAAGGCAAAAAACACAAAGAAGAAGAAGAGTCTGATGATGATGAGAATCTAAGTCTGATGATTAAAAAGTTTACAAAATTCATGAAGGCCAAAGGTAAAAATCAATTCAAGAGCAATAAGAAGGACAATCAAGGATCATCGTCAAACTTCAAGTGTTATGTATGTGGAGAAACTGGACATGTTAAGGTTAATTGCCCAATTCAAAGAAAAGTGAAGAAAGGAAGGGTAGGAAATTTTTTAATAAAAAGGCATACATAGCATGGGAAGATAATGCCTCAAGTACATCAAGCTCTAGTGACTCTGATGAGGAATAAGCAAAGTTTTGTTTGATGGTTGACCATGATGTCTCTGACAGTGAGGTAAGTTCTACTTGCAATGAAAATGATTATGATGATCTTTATGATGCATTTCAACAATTGCTTCTTAAATCTAGTAAATTAGATACTGCTCACAAGAAATTAAAATCTGAGTTTAAAGAATTACAAAATAAACTTGAAAAATCTCTTGAGGAAGAAGAAATTTTAAAA
>Ga0099823_1009111_pt1 | contig 10078 bp, 5 predicted proteins | sample CowpearedBW_FD_76831 | JGI IMG/M metagenome (GOLD analysis project Ga0099823, IMG submission 76831) | Root nodule microbial communities of legume samples collected from California, USA - Cow pea red BW | ecosystem: Host-associated > Plants > Roots > Nodule | place: USA: California | collected...
TAAAGCTCAATAATACAAATATGAATGCTGCCACTTCGTTTGCAAATATTCTCACGCGTATGGTTCTATAAAGTAAGATTGTACAAATAATATAATAATTAAATGGTAAAAGTTTAGCCTTATTTAGTTATCAGAATTGTAAATCTTTTAAGACAAGTTGTTCATGCTGGCATGAAGTAATTTACCGTGTTAAACTCTGCATTTGTGCAACTATAATCATCATCACATATAAACGAGCTTAATTTTTAAAAAAGAGAAACTATGTTTATTAAAAAATGTAAAATCATATGATTTTATCATAACAACCGTATATTTAAGATAAATTAAACATTTACGCAAATAGTGTCATAATGAATCTACTTAAAAGTGTCGTAAAAAAAGTTGTTAAATGTTATTTCTTGTGCTAACAGTATAAACTCCGAAAGATGTTATTTAACAACGTATATTCTGTGTAAATATATTTTCACTCTAAATAACTGGAAATCTTTAATGCACTAACTATTATAAAAAAAAATATTATATGAATTAAATTCCGTTGTAGAACATAATAATTTATTAAAATGTTATTCCCAATCATAAATGCATATTTGCGTCTTTAACAGCCAATGCATTACAGTTACGTTTTGTCCATACCTGGAGAATGGTACAATTGCATTGTAAGAGCCTGAAATTTCCTTAATGGAAAAGCACCTTCTTACTTGGCGTAAAATACCAAACCCTTTCTTTTCCTTATGAGACACGCACCAATCACACCAAGCTTTTTTCCCTTGTGATTGGCTTCACTTACTCATCATAACTAACTTCATCAACTTCCAAAATAACAGCTCTATAAAAGATCCTCTCATTTGGTGTGACCTTTGGAACAGAAAACAGTTGTGTTAGTGTTTATTTAACATTTGAATCTGAGTTCCTTGAACAATATACTCGATACTACTACATTTCCTTTTTTTCTTTAGTTACTGTGTTGGAATTTTCTTTTCCTCTTTTGGTGTTGAATAGAGTTTAACTAGTTTCCACCAAACTCTTCTCTTTCTTTCTTGTGTTGGCCTTGCAGGCACTATGCTAGAGGGGCATCAACTTTTGGGGTTTGGCTTCTTTGTAATTGGTTTATGGCACTTCTTCAACCACGTCAAGCTCCATGCCCTTAGTTCCAAGTCCTACACATCAACCCTATGGTTTCCCACCACAATATCTAGATACTTGGAGCTCCACTTCATCATGGCAAGTTGCACCATCTTTATTGCCATGGAGCTCTTCATTGCTCCCATTCATCACCAACCATTTGACCCTGATGGAACCATTCCCTCCACCCATCTACACAACTTTGAACACTCCTCCATGGCCATGGCTTTCTTGGTGTATGCCATCTTTGCCATAGTTCTTGATAGAAAATGCAGTAAAGTTCAAAATGAGCTAACTCATTTGCTGGGAGCCATGGCTTTTACACAACAATTTCTTCTTATCCACCTTCACTCTAGAGATCACATGGGACCAGAAGGCCAATACCACTTCTTGTTGCAGCTTTTGATTCTTATTTCTTTGGCTACAACCCTCATGGGAATTGGCAGGCCCAAGAGCTTTTTGGTCTGTTTTGTACGTTCTGTGAGCATTTTCTTCCAAGGTGTGTGGCTTATGATCATGGGGTTCTTGCTTTGGACACCAGGATTTCAAGCCAAAGGTTGTTTCATGCACCTTGAAGAATCTGATGAATATGTGGTGAGATGCAGTGACGACGAGTCTCTTCATCGTGCTATCTCTTTGGTGAATATTCAATTCAGCTTCTTGTTGATTGGAATCACCGTTTTCGCCTTGTCTTTCTACTTGATCATTGTTAGAAGATATGGTGAAAAGGTGGAGTATGTTTCACTGATAAAGGAGGAACATTACCGTGAAGAAGATGGATTTGTGAAACCTAAGGGCGCTATCGACGACGTTGAAAATAGCATGGATGTTGAATCCCAATCTCCAAAGAAAAGCAACCAAGAGCAGATTTAAATTGACCACTTTGTGAAACCAAAGGCATTACTGGTGTAAGTGGTTCGTTTTCAACATAATTATTGTAAAAATTAATAATTTTATTGTTATAATTTATTGGTGTTGAGGGTTTTAGTCAACTTAAAACATGACTGTTTTCGTTCAAAAATACTTGTAATCTCTAAAGATTTGTCTGATAAAACAAATTAAACTCTAGTGCAAATATATTGCTTAAATTAAACTCTACTTTGCGACAAATTATTCGCGACATTGCGGTTATTCCCAGTATACTTAACGTTAATTAGGAAAACTCTAGTCACAAAACCATGACTATAAAACAACATCCCAACTATAAGACAATCATAAGTGAAACCACACAAGTCTTAGCTCAACCAAACATAAGATAACATGACCCCGGTCTCGTTCTATGTTCGCAGGATTTTGTGAAGTTTGTCTATTGTATCATTTGCAATGACCTGTTCTTTAAATGACAAATGATGAGCGAAGATTGTTGGTTGCAAGACGGTGTTTAAGATGACTTCTGATGTATTTCTTTTTTGCAAGTGTTATTTACTTTTTACACAGAAAAGTAATTTCTCTTTTTGAAAATAGTATTCAAAGATACCCTAAATTCTCCAATTCTGTTTCCTTTTGATCTAAAAAAAAATCTATTGAAACTAATGCAATGCTTGTGTTTTACTACAAAAATGAAATTCTGAAAATTGTAGAAGAAACCAATAAACAAATGATGCAAAAATCACGTTCCGATTGTTTTTAGCTTTCATATCTGATTTAAGGGGTGCTCAGTAAGTTCCAGGTATCCATAGATCCCATACCATAGGCAACAGAACATGTATTCGTTCCATAGTTAGTTACAGGTATTCATTCATAGGTTCCATAAGTAACAAGAGCAGCACGTACCAGTTCCATAATGTGGTAGCAGTAAAGCTACCATATGACTCTAGCTCGTGATCACGAGGTCACGGCTAATTTGGTATGCGAACAGTTATAGTGGCTTGTTTAACAGGTAAAGGTGGTTCCTTCAGTAACTATCGATATCTGTGTCTGGCGTCCGCAGGTAGTAACGAAGACAATTCACCAAAACCTGCTCATTCAAAATCACAAAAATGAGTTTGTTGTGCAATCAAATTCTGCGGAATGACATGGTGTTGGATAAAAGGTAAGGCAACTTGTATAAAACCAAGATTTAAATAATGTTTTCATTTTTGTTTATTTCTTTGAACACAAAGGGTTACCTGAGACATCGATCTGTTCAATGCAGCCCCACCGTAACTGACATGAAATTTATCCTTAGCAACCAAACCCTGAAAGAAAAGTGCGGTAAAGTTACTTAAGGGTAAATGGGGCAAACAGAAGGCGACATAGACAAAGAGGAAGATACTTCTGTATCAATTTCAGCCGATTCAACATCAATGTTCACATCTGAAATGACTTTGATGATTTCAACAAGCAATCCAGGCTTATCTGCCGTCTCTATACACAGCAAGCTGATACATATTGAATTAAAAAGAATTAGAAACCTATTTTATATTGGGTTGTTTATTATGCTAATATTATTTGGCGTGTGCAAGTAATAAACAGCTCAAAGACTACAGCATCCACTCGTTATAAGATGCAAACCTCCTCTTGGGCCCATCTTCCTTAACCTGTATATGAGTTTTGATATCCTCATTACGCTGCATAAAACAGCAAAGAAAGTTCAAATTAGCAAGACTGAGACCATGCATCGGACCCATAAATCATTCATTGAATTTAGGGAATGACAATAGAAACTAATAAAAAATTACAAACATCTAATAAAAAAACTCAAGTTATTAATAAAGACTTGAGTAATAAAGTTATTTTAATCCCATCAAAAGCTAATAAAACCCCTGTTCTATAAAATGAACCAAGCATCTTTTGGTAATCCAATCTATATACTGCATGATAATATGCACCAAAAACACAAAAATTATGTTATATAACTTGAACATTCCAGTATATCAATTTAGAAGCCCCAACTTAGTCAACCAGTAATAATGCAGGCAATATAAAGCCATAGTGGCCATGGAATCTGAAGTGAAGAATGAATCTTTATCATTTAATATTAATAATCTCAAGAAGTCCAAAAAAAGATCATCACGTAATCTCTTTGACAAGATTGCAGAAGAGAAACCCAAATGGTTTTCCAGTGCAGACACTCAATTTTTCAAATAGAAAGAGATACACAAATACTGGAATAAGTATAATTGGTCTGCATTCAGAATAATGATGTTTGATCTCTAGCTGGTCAAAATCAGGAGGTAGCTCCCAAAAGTTTTAATTCACAATAAAAACCACTGGATAATTAAAAAAGAAAAAGTGAAAAAAGAATTATCCACTACCTGAACATAAAGCGACAACAACATTTTATTTATTTTATAGAAGAAATATTAACATAAGATTGCAAAAGCCATCAACTGGGAAATGCCAACATGGATGCATCAAATAACCGATGTTTATTTTATTCAAGAAACAAAAACTGGAATAGTACAATTCACCTTCTTCTTTGGAGACTTTATGCCAAACACTTCACCCATCGCTAGTAGTTCACTTGACTCCTACAAAAATTACATAATATTTGTGAGTAAAGAAAAACTGAAAATTAATAGCAAACAAAAAGGCATATTGGGAAAAAGTAACTAGGAAAAGTTGTGTTTATAAAAAATTGTTAATTATAATGAAACTTTTTGTATGTAAAAGTAATCATATAAAAAACCCATAGGCAAGAATAGACAAACTTACAGGATGATATTTTAACAGATTGTTAATGATGGTAAGTCGAATTCTCTCTAACATATCAGGATCTTCAACTTTGCGCCCAGTATCTCTGAGAATATGAACATCAAATAAGTCTGTAAAGACTTAAAAGCTTCAATGAAGCATTGATAACAAAATAGACAATCAGTAAACGGTAAAATTGATATGATTTTTATACATTCAAGTACATTGAGATTAACATAACATGCTTTAGAAAATACGAAAATAAGAATAATTTAATAACCTTTCTATTGTTGTTCAATGTTTGCAAAATTTGATATGAATAATCTCAGTAACATATGGTTATAATTTGACAGTTAGGTCAATAAAAATAGAACTTTCTACTAGTGATTGATGGTGGGAGACTAAGAGCAACTTACACCTCAAGTCAAGTATTCAAGAGAACACATTTTCTCATGTGGACTCTTGAGAAAGACTGAATTTAGCAACACCGAAGACTGTAATTCAGAAAATTCCCTAACATGCTCCTTTCTGAATAAGTGAAAATTACAGAACGTAGAAGAATGAGATGAAGAATGAAACTAAAATACAGGAGCATTAAAAACAAGTACGGGAAAGGCTTCATGGTGGACTCTCGCAAACTTTAAACCATCACCCAAACCCAAGGAATGAAGAGATCCAGAAGAAGCATAACCTTGAGATATAAATTTCAATGGGCTAGCATACAAAACAGTAACAGAACTGACATCCCTCTCATCTGAATGCAAACCACACTTAATTTGGATAATTTGATGCCATAAAGAACCGGTCCATGGAGGGAAAAGCCAAAATCCATTTTGGCTGCCAAAGAATAGTTTTTGGAAACCAAATTTCGAATAGATAAACTTGATTTCCTGTTAAGTTCTACAACAAATTTCCTTAACAACCCCATACAAAAGAAAATCCCATATAAGCTTCTCAATTCTTTCAGCCAGAACTAATACTGCAATTAAGGAAGCCCCCAAAGACCACAACTAAGACAGGCTAAAGGTGACCCCACAGCTAAGGAAGCTTTCCAGCACACCTTAGGAAAACAAAACACCTTTCAAACTATCTAACATCCAAGAACACAGGGTGATCCATTGAGTTACAGTATGATTCTCCTGAACTCAGATACGTCTCCTTAGAGAGAATATGACAGTGACTCACATATAAGAGAAATTTTAGTTAAAGATGAAAAAGACTGAATGATGTCTTAATTTATCAAAGAAAAGGAATAATTATCAGTTTAAGAGCAAATTCACTCATGTTGTCCACTTTTACTGTTGAAATTGTTACTCAATAAAAATAACGCACAGTAATGAAACTGGAAGAAAAAGACAAGGAAGACCTACGATTGTGTGATGAAAAATTTCGTTTGCTTAACTAATCCCTCTGTCGAGACAGTTCCCTTTGAAACATCCAGTCCCAGATCTTTTAATGCTTTCATCTGCCTTGATATGAACAAATAAAGATCAATTATTGACAATAAATATAAAATTCTATGTAAATGATGCCCTTTTGTGATAGAAAAGAACAGTCATCTGAAACCCTAAAAGATGCCTTTCAACACTCATGATGATTCCAGTTTGTTTTCTTTCTTTAAAAACTAAACTATAATGCTCTGTAGTTTTCAAGCAAATTTTACAGAACCAACTTGAAATGAACCAATGATGCTTGTTTACAAAGGGAATGATGACATGTGTAAGGAAGAATATATAAATAAACAAAGCAAAACTTGAGACCTGCAAATACATGATAAAACTTGTCAAACAATCAAATAGTGACAGGATCACTTAAACAACAAATAACAGTTTAAGGATAACCCATTGTAGAGATTCAACTGGTTTGAAAATTTTAAATTGCATAATTTAGTTTCCAGTAGTCAAATCACCGTGTCAAGAAGAGCTCCAAGGCGATCTCCAAAGCTAAGCTGAACAATTGTTGCTTCAGGATCTGAGTCTTGATCTATTAGAACTATTGGCATAGGAACACTGTCGGGATTGTCATTGGATTTCTGCACAGTGCGAATTATCCAATAAAAAAAGTCATAAACATATGTATGTATAAGCATAGTATAAAAAAACGGAGGGCTCGGGGCATATGTATTGAATTGTTAACAAAAGCTTAGACTCTTGGCAAATATATCTATGAATGATAGCAGTGACTATATTAGACCAGCACAAACACGCCCAAGACTAGTTGAATATAATACAAGATTGACTTGTAAAATACACAGGAGTTTTGAATGTAAAGAATAAGCTGAACTGTAGTGCAACAGACATGTAGTCCAGTAGATATTAATCCAAATTTGAGAGAAATTTCCCAGAAAGAAAAAAGAAATTGCTTGAGATCTGCATATAACATTCCCAATAACAAAGGGAGTTTGAGAAAACATGATCATCACTATACACAGGTCAACTGATTGAAGGATTGAAAATGGGAAGACCACAAGAAAGATAGATTCCTGTGCAGCAGCCCTTCAAATCCCCATCAGATATAGCCTAGCCACTGCTCAAAACCATCTGAAAAAAGCTATGATTTTTTATTTTATTTTTTTGTTAAAAGTATCATACTCAAATTTCAGAAAGTTTAAAAGTTTTAGTAACAAAGGAAAATATCAGAAGGTGCAAGGGGGGAGGGAAGGAAATTATAGGACATTAGCCATGGTTTCTCAACATATATTTGACAGCTCCATTTGGCTACTAGTAACGAAAAGTATTTCATATGAAATGGAAAAAGAGGCAAAAATGATAGCAAGAAAAATATCTTCCTAAGATCAGGAAGGAAATAGAAAACACTATTTACTATAATGTTATGACACAATAACCCTATTGAGTCCGAAACTACTTTTTCTCTTCTAATTCAGTCCCTCACTTTTATTTTATTCTTTGCAATTCAGTTCGTTGTGGATTAAAATTATACAATTCACGGATAATAACAAAGATTCTAAATCACACATAATAAATTAATGTTTACTAATCATATTTTTCATCTGCCAAAAAAATGGTAAATGTGAATGACATGGGGGCAATAAACACAACACTGACCAGTGAAGCGGAACCAACTGCATTCACATGATATGCAGAAGCAAGTATAATGTTCCTGCAAAACGTGCCAACCAGTAATAATAAGAGACAAGTGGTATAGATACATCCTGACGACTACTAAGAATATTAAAGTTCCATTAGGGATCATAGACTAGAATGCAAACCCTATCAATAAAAGTGGTCGAACCAACCTTCATTAACTTAACAGAATAGCACCATCAAACCATATATGGGACCAAGAACCAACATATTCAGGATTCCTGGGTGCCAAGGGATGCACAATAAGAAAAAAACAATAACAAAAACTGAATAAACAAAGTTTACCCATAATGGAGAATGGATTCTAACTGGAAGCTTCAGGAATAAGGGCTTTCAAAGCAGGAGTGAAATGGGTCATTCCTAACTAAACATTGGGACTAAAAGAGAAGCCCTTGAATAAGAGAAAGATCTCTGTATGGATAGATTGATACATGGCTTCAAGGTTTACAGACATCAAACCACTAAATTAACATAGGCATTGTCACAATTTTATATGTTTCATACATGCCCAACTGTAATGGCTTGAGGTGCGTAGGCCACTACCTCCCCCTCCATCTAAGAAAATAATTTATAGTTTTGACTACTCAAATAGTACCATCAATTTTTCAGTATATACAAATGAAATGAATAAGGGATACCATCACTCACAGCAATGCATTGAGTTGACTGCGTTGGAACTACCAAACTTTTACTATTTAGCATTTACCATGAATTGAAAGTGGAATGAAGGGGGCATTGACAAATCGGGTGAAAGAAGTTGACGCGCTAATTCTTCCAAAACATCAGGACAATAAAATAATCGATCAATGGTCAAAGGGAAAGATAAATAACTCGGAGCATGAATGACAAAGTCATCCAACTTTGACTCTTAGTCAAACACTTCAAATAAACCCGTACATTTGCTCACTCGAATCACTCACTCCCACTGGATTTACACACACCAAGAGTAGGTTCAGTCAAAATATCTAGACACAGGCACTGGAGTCACTGAACTCAAGAACAATATAATCTCACAACTAAACACTGGTTCCACTAAAATCCACTTTCCCGTCAAATTTTTTTCATCAGAACATTGACTAAATTTTATGAATAGAAAAAACAACCAAAATTTAAAAATCAAAAGTCAGCTATCAATATTCGATTTCTAGTTCCTACTTAAATCTTTCAAGAAATCAGCATCACACTTCTGACTTCACTCCATCCCTAGGGAACATCTCATTCTCATTCTCATTCTCATTCTCACCCTCATTCTCATTCAATAACTTCCGTCTTCATCTATCCACACGAGACTCGAATTGCAGTGGATTAAGACACCGTAATAATCGGTTTCAATTAACACTCCGATTTCAAAAACTACTAAAAAGAAAAAATCAGGAAAAGTAAAGTGCGGCGATGATGAATTCTCACCTGTCCCTAGAGAAGGAGGTTGAGGAACGGAAGACGACGTCGGAGGGAGGAGAGAGGAGCGGAATGGAACGCGGATCGGAAACCCTACCACCGTGTAGGGCGAATGAAGGAGCGAGGAAAACATTGGTGAAGGCCATTGTGTGTGATGATTGACGAGAGTGGAAGTTGAGTTGGTAAGAGGTGCGTGTGTACTATAGCTACGTTATTATATACTAATGTGATGAAAATAGTAAACTCGGTGCTTTGGCTATTTGGTTGTTTGGCTTTGTCTGGTTGATGAGTGTAGTTGCTGGGTGCTGACGATATCTTCGAGGGGGACGGATGAGACGGCCACGTTGGATCCAACTGCTACTGTTGCTTCATCGACGTCACCATTTCATTTTTAAAAACAACTTGCTAATTTTTCACACTAATATTATAAAATCTCTTTCTATACTAATATTTTTAAAAGGTGGAGTTGGATAACATATTAGCAAGATTTAGTCGATATTTTTGTTTGTATGTAAACAAACAAAAAAAAAAAGTGATGGTCTAAAAGTAAATATGGGAAAGAAAAGTAAAAATTATTTTTAATAAGCAACCTGAATCGTTGCTTCTCTAAAAATGTATGTAGTTTTTTTTTTTAAATTCTTTTTTATATTTGTAAATATTCTTATATGTGAAATCTGTTAATATGATTACTTTGTTAAAAGACAATTTTAAAATAAAAATTTAAAGAAAAAATGTGATGTATTATTCATTCACAAGTGTCACAGATTATAATTCATTACTGATTATATTAATAAATTTCATTGAATATATATATATATATATATATATATATATATATA
>Ga0099823_1009128_pt1 | contig 10068 bp, 6 predicted proteins | sample CowpearedBW_FD_76831 | JGI IMG/M metagenome (GOLD analysis project Ga0099823, IMG submission 76831) | Root nodule microbial communities of legume samples collected from California, USA - Cow pea red BW | ecosystem: Host-associated > Plants > Roots > Nodule | place: USA: California | collected...
ATATAAAATATATATAAAAAAAATATAAAAAATAATTCTTATATATTATTAAAAAAAATAGGGTAACATATATATATATATATATATATATATATATATATATATAAGAGTGCTATAATTCCTCATTTATTAAAAGAATGAGTGCACAGATTTGCTCACAGAGATAATAATACCTAAATTATAGCTAATACAATATATGATATATCTTAACACCCCACTCAAGTTGGTGCATGGATATCACACATTCCCAACTTGAATAGAGAGACTCATTAAACACTTTGCTTGGCACTCCTTTAGTGAGAACATCAGTCAACTGCAATCCTGATATTACAAAAGGAAAGGAAATTATTCCAGCTTCAAGTTTTTCTTTAATGAAATGTCTATCAATCTCCACATGCTTTGTTTTATCATGTTGCACTGGATTGTGAGCAATTGCTATAGCCGACATATTATGTACAAACTTATAGTTTCATTTTGTTTAAAGCCCAAATCTGATAACACATTTTTAATCTACAAAAGTTCACATACACCTAGTGCCATGCCTCTGAATTCTACTTCAGCACTAGATCTGGCTACTACATGCTGTTTTTTACTCATCCAAGTTACAAGATTCCCTCCTACAAAAGTAAAGTATCCAGAGGTAGATCTTCTATCATTTTTTGAACCTGCCCAATCTGCATCAGTGTACCCTTCTACTTTTAGGTTTCCATGATTTGTAAACAAAATTCCTTTTCCAGGTGTGGACTTTAAATATCTCAAAATCCTCTCAACAGTATCCATATGAAGCTTTCGTGGGTCATGCATAAATTGGCTAACAACATTCACTGCATAGGTAGGTAATATCTGGACGTGTATGAGACAAATAAATTAATTTTCCTACTAGTCTTTGGTATCTCCCTTTGTCTATGTTTGTTGAATTTGAGCATTGAAAGAGTTTATGATTCTGTTCAATTGGTGTATCAACTGGTTTACTCCCAAGCAGTCCGATAGTAAATCAATAGTATATTTTCTTTGACATAGAAAAATATCATGTTTTGATCTAGCTACTTCAATACCCAAAAAATATTTGAGATTTTCAAGTTGTTTCATCTCAAATTCAGATGCAATGTATTGTTGTAAACTGAAAATCTGATCTTAACAATCATGCTATAATTCCTCATCTATTAAAGGAATGAGTGCACATATTTGCTCACAAAGATAATAATGTCTAAATTATAACTAATACAATATTTCACATATCTTAACAAAATATACATTTAGATGTAATAACAAAGAAAAGAACATAAAACAAAACGGTAATGCAAGTGACAGTAACACAGTGTGAAATGGCATGTCACGATTTAACTTGCACTGGCGCAAGAGAGAGGACAGTGTGGTGTAGTGCTAAATCACTGTGATGCAAGTTGTAGAGTTGTCCAATGGGGGAATTGAGGACACAATGCAAACATTAATAAAGCTTCGAGAAAATGTCAAGACGATGAACACATAAGAAAATAGTGGAGGAAAAGTAAGTTAACAATAGGTTAAAAAGGAGATTTTATATCAATTATTGAAAAAAAAAGTTCTTTTTACATAGGATAATATATTAAGTAATATAAAAGATATTTTCTACGTGGTTTCCTTATAACTAAAGTAGAAAAATTACATTAATTATTTATACGTGTGTCACTGCAATTTTTTTTTTTATCTTTTCACCAACCAATTTAAAAAGTGTAATATAACTGCTTTATTTTTCATTAAATATTCATGTTTGCTTAGATTTAACCACAATAGTGAAATGTATATATCAAGGATGCATGAAAGACCTCCCTGTGATTTTTCACATTTTACATTGTATTTTGTATTTCTTGTTTCTTACTTCCTTTAATCCTTTCTATAATACTGATATTTTAAGTTTCGTTTGATAGTTTTTTATAAGAATAAATGTACAATGTATTTTGCACAACTTTTTGTTTTCACGAAAATAACCTAAATTATGAAACATTCAATCGAGTTTCAACAAATAATGAGTGAAATAGATTAATTTTATAGTCACGTTTAAGTTCATATTGCACGACAAGCATTTTAGAAACCTTAACATGGTCATTCGTAGTCATAGTTAATAGAGCTTTAAAGAATACATATATTAATGAAATTGGTTAAAGGACTTTAAGCTCAAAAATGTTTGAGAAAATAATTAAAGCATGTCTCATCATTGTTGTGGGTAATTTAAAAATATATAAATTTGAAATAAAATTAATACTATTAACTATTTTCTCAAAAATGTAGTGGATTAGTTAACTGCTTCTATAAAAATGACCTAAAAAAAATTTTAGTTTTATATATTTTTACTTATTTTACAATATTCATCTTTGTTTTCTATTTAGCATTATTTCATGACTTGTTTCCTACTTTAATAAATGTCATTAATATTTTTATTGTGTCCCGCGCACAAGCATAGCTTTGTGAAGGTACATATAATGCATTGTTGTGTTGATTAATTATGTTTTTTGTATTAAATACATTGGTTTACTGACTTCGAATCAACAACGTCCCCCCAAAGCAAGTTTTTGACTTGTATTTATTTATTCTACAAACTTATTTCTAAAACTCAAGAGAGTTGTTTTTTCTCAATGCTGTCCTCTTTAAGAATGTAGCTTTTGAAGTAATTATATCTTAATACATTTCAAAAAATGAATTCTAAAATTAATTAATTTTACAACATTTCCAAATTTAGTTTCCGAGATGTTTTAAAACTAATTTTTGAAAATTTACATATATAATCAGCAAATTAACGTTCAAGAAGAATGATTTTGACGAAAAAAAAACCAAAAATGCAAGGTTTAAACAGGTTTCCGGTTTCTATGACAATTTTTTTTTAATTTTAAAAACTAATATTCAATAAATAAAAAAATTTGGTCTAAATACACGACCTAACATTCATCATTCTATTGTCCACACAATTTTGGTACAAATATGGCATGAAGAGAAAATAAACAACATTAATGTGTCCTATTAATTAGTTATCTATATTAAGAATATAAGTAGAAAATAATGTACAACTACATCAAGCAAAGTTTATGATCTTATTATGATATTCTAGTCACGGTTCATTATATGACTACTTTTATTCCTCGATATATTTAAAATTAATCGTATACATCAGTTCCGTTTAAGCACCTATAAATTAATCGTATACATGAGTTTCACCTTTTGTTCTCCGTTTCCTCACATTTCTCAGTATCTTTTGCTGTATATACAGCTTTGATTTTCGCAACACAGACAGCCTATGAGTTGCATGGGCCAAATGACAATTAAAAGCAACGAGACTCACTTTTCACTGTCGTATGTAGCCAAGATGCAAAATAAATAGTTGTTTCATACCAAGACGGTGCTACGAACAAAAATAATGAAATCAATTACGATAAGTAGCAGAAATATGTACTTTAACCTCGTTACATCATATTAACCGCTCATTACCAATCGAAAAGACCCTACAGTGCTGTCACTGGGTGGAAGGGGAGCCTTTGGAAGACGGGTATAAATCCTCTCCAGAATCAGTATGATCTTCTCATTAACTTGTGCCAATGTAAAATGTTAAGAACTTTAATTAATGCTGTCCGTCTCAAAAAAATGGCTATTCAATGAACGAGTTCAAGAAGCAAGAATTATGCAGCTAGCGAATTAGCTTCCCAGCAACCATGTTCAGACATATTACCAATCATAATGCAGAAAACTCTTGCAGATTTTTCTTGTCTGCTCTATCACCTTACCGATCATTTAGATGCCGGTGTCTCGCTATCTGACAGAATCCTCTCCATTTCCTCAAGATACGGCCATTTCTTCTTGCCATTTTTCTCATTCTTCACCTCCTGCTTTAAAAATAAATATAGATGTGAGTAGTTGAAACCGGAAAACGTGGCTGTCTTATTTAATACTAGCATTTATTCATTCATCACATACTTACAATAGTTGGACACTTGTATTATACGAAACACAACCTTTTCCATTTGAGGAACTGAAGATGCTGTCACAATCCTAACTAATTCTTAGTTGTACACATTTTTTAGGATGGTGACACTATGACAGTGAGCAAAGCAATCAAAAGATAAAACCCTATACTAAAAACAACAAACCTTCGCCGCCTTTTTATTTCCAAAAGTTTGATCTTGCAAAGGACCTTGGTAGGTACAACAGCCCTACAATGCAGGCCGAACATCTAGCTAAATTCTGTAATAGAAAAGATTCACAAGTCAAGCAAAGATAGCTCATGGTCAAAGGTCAAATGTAATCCTGTGCGCTAGTGATATTTCTAATGGGCCTAGAATGTTGAAGTTGTGTTGACAACCCGCTATCAAAGTCCCCATCCTTTAGATGAACCTTGTCCTCAAGGTTTATGGATGAAAGTCGTTGGTGGGTTATGGAATGGATTACAATTGGGGAGATTAGATGGTCAGTGAGTGACCCAGGGAAAAGATGTGGCTTCATCAGTATGGTTATTTGGGAATGTGTGGGTAAAGCGAGTGGATCATGCACGAGCTCAAAAAAAGGGGACATGTGATTTGGCTTATGAGCAAGGGCACATCGGTGGTGATAGGGAAGAAGTGGTGTTTAGTTCAAGGATTGGAAACAGTTGGATCAGAATTGGAGAGCGAAAGGTGTTATTCTCCAAGAGATTGATGATGAGGGGGAATGGGGTGGTGATATGGTCGAATGAGGGAAATGTGGAAAATGGGTTGATTTGAGGGTGGGTCTCACTTTTGAGTGTACAATTGCCAACAGCATCTACATCTTCCAGCTAGGTCATCATTGACTCTTTCTTAGTGCCACCTACTTCATCCCCTCCCACCCCATCACTTGAGTATGTTCTTCCCAATGCTCTTCTTAAAGTATATGCTCCTCTAGTAATCTTTCATCCCATTATAATGTTATAAGCTATCATCGATTGTCTCCATTCCTTTATATTTGTCTTTCTTCTATTTCTTGTGTGAATTCCTAAAATTGTAGGTGATGCTTTGGCTCACCCTAGCTACAGATAAGCTATGATTGTTGAACTGCATGCTTTTCAAAACAATGGAACTTAGGATCTCAGTCTTTGCCTACTGGAAAAGCATTGTTGGTTGCTATAAACGTTGGTCCTGGTGGCATTGTTGATCAACTTGAAAGCTCGCTTGATAACCAAAGGTTATACTCATATTGGGATTGGATTCTAGTGACACCTCTCTGTCGCCAAGATGACTTCAAGTTGGCTAAAGGTTATACTAAGTATTCAGATTAGACAACGGTGACACCTTCTATCCTGTCACCAAGATGACTTGTGTCTAATTATTCCTTGCCATGGTTGTTCTTTATCATTGGCCTCTTTATCAATTGGATGACAAGAATGTCTTCCATCATGGTGATTTGTTGTTGGAGGAAATTTATACAGAGCAACCCCTTGGTTTCGTTGCTTAGGGAGATTGGTATGTTGCTTTCGCAAATATCTACATAGTCTCAAGCAATATCCTAGGGTTTATGGTTTGGTAGATTCAATAAACATGTCCAATAATTTCATATGACTTGAGTCCAATTATTCCTTGCCATGGTTGTTCTTTGTCATTGGCCTCTTTATTAGTTAGATGGCCAGAATGTCTTTCGTCATGGTGATTTGTTGTTGGAGGAAATTTATATGAAACAACCCCTTGGTTTTGTTGCTTACGGAGATTGGTATGTTGCTTTCACAAATATGCACATAGTCTTAAGCAATCTCCTAAGGTTTATGGTTCGGTAGATTCAATAAAGTTCACAAACAATTTCATATGAATCAATCCAAGGCTGATCATTCAGTGTTTTATCGTCACACAACCATTGGATGTATTTACTAGTTAATGTATGTTGATGACATTGTTTTTCGAGGTAATGATCATCATGGCATCTTACAAATAAAACAACACTTATGTTGTCATTTTCAAACAAGAACAGAAACTCATACTTCTTAGAGATTGAGGTAGCACAATTAAACAATGGAATTGTCATTTCTCAAAGGAAGTATACATTGGATATTTTAGAAGAAATTGAACTAAGGAAGTCTAAGCTCATAAACCCATGGATCTAAATACCAAACTTCTACCTAGTCAGGAGGAGTCACTTCCTGATCCTTAGAAGTAAAAGATTGGTTGGAAATTGAACTACCATATAGTTACTAGTCCTGACATTTCCTTTGCAGTCAATGTGATAAGCTGGTTTCCAAATTCTCCATGTACAAAACATTGAAATGTAGTAATTCACATTTTGAAGTATATTAAGGTGCCCTCGGAAAAAGTTTGTTATATAGTCAAAACAACCACACTCGTGTTATGGGTTATTCATATTCATATTTGGTTGGATATCCTTTTGACATGAGATTGTAGTAGCAAGATCTAGTATAGAAGCAGAATATAAGACTACAACCTCTACCACCTATGAGCTTATTTGGCTCAAACAACTGCTGAAAGAATTGAGATTCAAGGAGTTCACACAAATGACTCTTATATGTGATTATCAAGTTGCCTAACATATTTCCTCAAATTCATTATTCCATGAGAGGACTAAACATATTGAGTTACATTATAACTACTCAATTTGTTAATTATAACTATCAATTATAGACGGATATCTTCACTAAATCATTGTGAGGTCCTAGAATTGGTTATATTTGTAAAAAGTTTGGTTAATAAAAAATAATTTGAGGGTTTGAACAGTACACAAATGGAGGTGTAAATGTGGTTGCAAAATATTGTGAGAACTATAAGTGTCCACTAAGATAGTGACCGGTAAACCTTCAAGAAATACTCCAAATTTGAAGATGTGAGTAGAAAGGGGTCATTTGGTTCAGTTATAATGCGGCCATCTAGTGGAGGAAGGATGGCAGAAGAAGAAAACTCATCCCCTAACAACAACAGAAAAACACTGAACAACCTTTGTGGCCAGAGTAGTATTTCTCATCACAGTTTCAACACAAATAGATTGCTCGCCTTTCTTGTAGTTAAGTTGCTGGTAGGCTCTTGATGGGTATGGGGTTGGGTGAGATAACTCTAGAGGTGGATGATGGGTTGGTTTTGCATGTGAGAGGAAAATGATTTCAAGGTTGTGGAAAAAAGGGAGATGGGCAAAAGGTTTTCTTTGGGAATCTTATATTTTGGATTCAACTGACTAACCAGCCCTAAAGCCTTAGAAATGGAAGTAGGTAGGAGAACATCTAATTCTCTTCCAATCTCAAGAATGAGTCCTAAATGAAACAATTTAAAATCATTTCCAGAGGGGGGCTCGTGACACAGTTACAGAGCTTTCCAAAAGCTGCTTGATAATATGTTATGGGGCCAAGATGAAACTTGAACAGTTCTGCCCCATGGTTGGCATAAGTAGAAGGGCCAAAATGCAGTTCCAAGGCATTGGTAATAGCGGCCCACTCAGTGAGTTGTTGGTTATGAACAAGATTTGTACAAGTTAAAAATGTCAGCATAAGGATTTGTTCCCCTTTCGACAACATCCAATGTAGAGGCTTCCTTAAACATAAACAACCAACAATTATGGAGGATTATTTCTAGGAACTGAATTGTTTGCTTTATAAGATTAACATGAAGTCACACAACTGAAGAAACAAACCTCGTATTTCTGTAACAACGATGTCCACAGAGATTTACACTGCCCGGGGCTTCTGCTGATCCCATTAGACAACAAATTCTGAGATATTTCTTCCCAGAGGGCCATTCTTCCTTTAACAACTTGAAATCGGTCATTCATTTCCCCACGCATGCCAATCAGCTTCTTAACTTCATCATGTTTCCATTTATTTCTTTTTGCTGATTTTGAAGATTTAGGTTCAGAATTTGATGTATTTACAGAATTGCATTCTTCGGTGTCTTCAGAACCACCATCCTTCAAAGGGGATGACTTCTCCATTTGTGGTACATAACCATTGTTAGCTTTAATTGACTTCTCAACTGGAGAGGATCCAACAAGTGGTTTAAAAAAATCGTCTGAAACCTCCGCATCAGACAAGTCATCCTCAACTCCACTTGAAATAGCTATGTCTTCAATAGGTAGTATACCACCTACATCAATTCGATCTGCACCAAATAATAGAACTACGGTGTAAAAAATTATATGATATAGACAAAAAATGTAGCAGAAAAATATCAGTTGAAATCACTAATACTTAGACCAAATATAGTAAAAAGGAAAAGGGAGACAATGATTGGGCGCATACCACGGAAGTTCACTGCATTTCAACACTGGTGGAATTAGTAATTAAAGCCTTTTGGAAGTTTTTGCTATTAATGTTTGGATTCATGGACATATGTATCAGGGTGGCGCGGCGAATGCGAGCTGGACCTATAATCCACAGGTTCCAGGATTCAAAATTTATGTTAACTATTATTTTTCTTCTTTATCATTTTCTTATTTAAAATTATTTAAATTCAAACATATTCAAACTGAAAATCCTTGATTTGATCCCTCTTCAAAAATTAAAAATATCTTCTCCAAATCGTAAACTTTATTTCTCTATGCTCCCCTCATAATTTATTTACGGGATCATACAGTAATTACCAACAATGAAAATAAGGTTAGGTCCAATATCTAACACAATAAATATAACTATTTATAGAAAAATCATCTTACACCAAACTTTCTCAATCACCATAACTATTTAATAAATCAATTAATTCATTTATTGATTTAAAAATACTAAGATTAAGTAAAACTTTATATTAAAGTTCATTCATACTACTTCTTATGCGACTAATGATCTTCCACCCAATCTCCTTAATTCCAACATATCTTCCGCACCTACTCGTATCACATAGAAATTATGAACTCTCTTTCATAATAAAATTTTCATACTTAAAATATCAGCTCCTAAAATTCCATACATAATATATATTAAGCCCGACAATTTAATATATTTTAAGCACAACAATAATTTGTATAACAGCTAAAATGAAATAATCTTTTCTTACAAGACAATTTTATTTGCTCAAGAAAGATTACAACAAAATCAAACATATCATAAATTCAATTAAAAATCAATAAAATTAATTTCTTAATTCAAATTCAACATAAATATCTTACTAAATAAAAACAATTCTACCAATAACAACTAAAATACATAATAATCAAATTTACTGCATATTTTACAAATATTTCCTTTCCAAATAATTTTCTTCTAAAACTACACCATGAACATAATTTCTTTCCATTTCTTACTATATTTTTTTTATACAAACCCATATAATAATTTCACTCAATATATCATATTATTTCATATCTTATAAAATTAAATCTTACAAAAATCAAATCCTAATAAACTGAACTATATATATAATTTAATGTATCAAAATAATAATACACCAGTGAAAACTCATGCATAATGCATGAGTGTTCACTTTTTTTTATGATAAAACAAATAATAAAATTATTATTATTACTAAAATTATAAATGTAAATTTAAATGACTTTTACAATTTTATTGTAGCTATATGTTTATTTTTATTTTTTTGTTGATATTTGTTTATTATAGGTTAAAATACTCCGTTGGTCCTCGTTTTTGTCGCAAAATCTCAATTTGGTCATCGTATTTTTATTAGTCTCAATTAGGTTCTCATTTTTGTAAATTAGTATCAATTAGGTCATTTCTGTTAGTAGAGAACCAACACCGTTAAGTAGGTGCCACGTGTCAGCTCCTCATTTTTTTGAATTTTTTGAATTTTTTTTAAAATTTTTAATTTTTTTGTAAAAATTTTTAAATTTTTTTTAAAAAAAATATGTATGCCACATGTCACATCTGTAGTGTGCCACGTGTCAAATTATTGTATGAATCTCAATTTAGTCCTCATATTTATTAATTGGATTTGAATCCTAAATTTTTTTAAAAATTTTCAATTTCAGGCACTCCAACTTTAGACCAAATTTTACTTTTATATAATGTTATGATTATTTTTATTAAAATTGATATTTTTTATTAAATATTTTAATAATATTAATTGTATTTAATATTAAAATTTTAAATATATTTAAAATTTTAATATTAAATACAATTAATATTATTAAAATATTTAATAAAAAATATCA
>Ga0099823_1009130_pt1 | contig 10067 bp, 4 predicted proteins | sample CowpearedBW_FD_76831 | JGI IMG/M metagenome (GOLD analysis project Ga0099823, IMG submission 76831) | Root nodule microbial communities of legume samples collected from California, USA - Cow pea red BW | ecosystem: Host-associated > Plants > Roots > Nodule | place: USA: California | collected...
CTGCAACTGCACTAACACACCTCAAAATATCCAAAGAACATTTATGCAACTAAAAAGTTATTTTTAACATGTTTTTGTATCTCATGCTCAATAAACCCAATTATAGGAAATCCCAATTAAATTAATCTTTAAGCACACAAATTCAATTAAATACCCATAATTAAACATTAAATGAGGGCAAAAATACGCACTCATCATGATTCATACAGTTGCTTTTAGTGAAGCATGTTCAGAACCTCAAGACAAACTCAAGATCCTCAAGAACCTAAGCTTCATGAGCCAGTAATTTTATTGAGATCCATGAAAGAAAGGAGAAATGTTATTCTACATTATTATTTAGGTATTTCTCCAAGAAAGTAAATAATGGTATGATGGAAGATGACCCAGTCAACTTCTGTCAAGCCTAAATCAGGAAAATGGATTGAAACAATGAATAAGGACTATAAGTCTATACAAGACAATAAGGTTTGGGAACTTGTCCCATTATCATAAGGTGTGAAACCCATTAGTTGTAAGTGATTTTTAAGACTAAGAGGGATTCCAAAGGTAATGAATGTGAAGAGGAATAAGGCTTGTCTTGTGACAAAATGTTATACTCAAAATGAAGGGGTTGGCTTTAAAGAGTCTTTCTCTCCAGTTTCATTGAAGGACTCTTTTAGAACAATTGTGGCTCTTGTTGCACAATATGATTTAGAGCTTCATAAAATGGATGTCAAGACGGTGTTTCTCAATGGCAACATTGATGAGACGACTTATATGGTACAACCAGAAAACTGTGTTAGAAGACTCAAAGAATATGGTTTGCAATTTGACAGAATCCATTTATGGGCTAAAATAAACATCTCATCAATGGTACCACAAATTTCATCAAGCATTCTCTCATTTGGTTTCGAGATGGATGTTGTTGATGATTGTGTGTATCACAAATTTAGTGAGAGCAAGTTCAATTTAGTCTCAATCAATGCAAAATAAATTTGGAAATTCAGGAAGTGCAATCGTAAAAAAATTGATGTGTGTCGAAATATGTATGCATCTAGATATGGCATACATAGTTGGGCTATTAGGCATATATTTAAGTAGTAGTATTTGGATAGCAGCCAAAGGTGTCTTTATGTAATTTTATATGATCCAAGAGGTAAAATAAACAGTTTAACGAATTTACTAAAGTTCTAATAGATTTTTCTACTCCTAGACTTAAATTTGATTTCTTAAACCATTTTTTTTAAACGCCATTTTTTTAATAAAGTAAAGTCGTTATCTTTTTCATCATCCATTTACCATTTCACTTATGTTCATTTTTATTAATCATAAACAGTATTTAACATTTTTATAATGAGAAATTTCACAAACCATACAACTAAATATCAAAACATTATTTTAATTTAATAACAAAATCTCAATTTGTATATTGATTTAGGTTACTAATTAAGCTTTCAACATTATTCCAAGGGTTAAATGCGAAAAATCTAATAGATGGCACCACAATGAATTAGGAAGATATTATATTTCAAAAAGTATAATTCTACAGTCAATCTCAACTCTCCCTGGAAGTGTATATTACAAATAAATAAATAAAAATATCAAATCTCCATAATGCCATATTGCTGCGCTAACACCATTTGATATCATTTAAAATTGTTATATTCCTCTCACAAGTAGTAAAAAAAGTCACCATAACACCCGAAGTGCACCAAATGCAGATGAAATTGAAGAACTGAGAACTCCAATGACCAATTAATTGATTTTCCATAAGCTTCAGAATCAAAAAGGGACTACAAAGGAGTTGTAAAACGAATACAAAAACCTTTTTTTCTTTGAATAAAATGGCTATCACATTTTTCTACCATCACAATTCAGACTCGGGTCTCCATATCAGAGTATTTTCTTTACAGTGACTTACATATGCGATTGCTAGCAGCTACATAATCTTCTAAAGTTCCACGTGCTACACAGGCACACGTTTGCCTCTGTAGCGGTCCAATAACTGCAAGTTGACAGAAAAAGCAGATTTCGATCATTTCAGCATATTATGCACCCAACAATTCTTTAAGACATTTATCACTGAAAACTTAGAAGTTTAGATCTACCACAGTAACTAAGATTTGTTCTAAGACCATGAAAATCCAGTATTGATATGGTAACATTCAGAAGCATAAAATATGATGATAGGAAAAAGACATTTCAGGGCAAATGCTAAAACAAATAGCTCTAATAAATGGTAACGTAAATGCTTAAGCAATATGATGATAGTAAAAAGACATTTCAGCACGACTTACCGATCGAATGTATGGTTGTTGGAACAACCAACCAAGAACAGGGATCTTCTGAATGAAAACAGCCAGTGTAGGCCAGAAACCACTGCAAAATATCATTTCATCATAAGCCCTAAGCACACAAAACATACTTCACATAACAGGATTTTTTTTTTTTATTGACTAAACCTGAAGAGTATGATGAATCCATAAGACTCCACAATCATGCCCAGAATAGGCCACCCCAATATAAGAATAATGAATCCAATACCAAATGAAATGGTTCCCTACAGAACCAGAAAATATGTAAAAGGTTAGGGTTGAAAATGAACCATGAAGAGACACGGAATGAAGAACGAAACAGATGACAAATACCTTGAAATTACTACGTTTCATGAAGAATTGCATGGTGGATTTCAGTCCAATAGTCAAGGAAACTCCAGAAACAAAGAGGATCTGATTTGAGTGACAAGTGTAATAAAAGATATTATTAAGTAGAACCACACAGTTAGCAGAAAGATAAAAATTCATAAGCATGAAATTTTTCATAACACTTACATTTCCCATTGCAAGCAATCCCTTGTCAAAGAAGAACATAACACCAAGGAATGAGAAAAATATGCCAAAGCCCGTTAATCCCAATCCAATCTCTGTTTAATGTGCCAATGCAAACATTAAATTTCAGAAGATATTAGAACGATAAAAAAATATGCCAGCAATATAATATTTACATTTAACCTTGTCGTTTTGTTAGTCAAGATTACAGAATAAATATGAAAAAGCAAGGGAACTAATAAATGTTTTAAAAACTGATATCTAGAAAGATTTCTTGCTAAGAAAATAGGTTCAGAGCACTGGTATAGCTGCTATTGCATTGTGCAGGTGTTACTTCTACATCAAGAAAGGATTCAGTATAATATTTATACAAGTAATGACTATTTTAACTACTATCAAAAGAGCTTTCAAAATACGAAAAATGTAAATATCTTTAATCTCTTGCTTAGGATGGATAGAATTGGCAGAAATTATGCTCTTTTCCTTTTCCTCTTATTTCACCTTGAGCTCCTATATGGACAAAAGCCACCATGCTCCCAGCATAATGCATAAACACAACACATGGCCCACACTATGCCAACTTCTCCTGAGAGGAGCTTTGATAAAATAAAAAAAAGAAACCAAGTAGGAGTCGGTTGCACACAAATTTTAAAAACTCTAGGCGTTATTGAAAAAGACAGAAAAGCATAATGTGCATGCACATTTGGACCAGCTAAAAGAACTTCACCAACTCGAGAAAAAAATAAATGGTCTTTCACAAATTATATGATTTAAATCCTCTATCAAACTATTGATAAAACCCTGAAAATGAAAAATACACAGGGTATTTCAACAAGATATCATTTCTTCAAAATAAACTAATTCAATCACTAATTTATTTATGGAATTATTGCAAACTCTAACAACCCCTACCCTCGTTCCATATACTTGCATACTAAAGACAGAAAACCAAGTCATAACATTATTGCCAGAAAAAACATCAAATTTCACTTACTCTTTCGATCATTCATTTCAAAGGAAACCATTGTATACCAATGATTGAGACGTCCAAGTGTCTTACTTTCACTGAAACAAATGCTGGAAGAAAATAAGTCAGTTAATAAAAATCATATGAAATGCATACAAATATTCTCTCGTCAACTAGTTTGACTAAAGAACACACAGCAACATCAAAGCCAACATAAATCTCAATCAAAGGAAAAATTCCGGGAGAATCGAGAATTAAGTATGAAAAATCTTAAAATAATGTGCAATTTTGGTCCTTGAAAAATAGGGTTTACATCAGCTTTCCATGTGGATGCCTTTTTCATCTCCCAAATCACTTTATCTATCTTCCACCTTGAACCAAAGGTTCTCTAATAGTAACCATAGGGAAGCCATAAGCACACCCACTCTCCAATCAGCAGTTTTCACACAAGTACAGAAATATATCCTCCCGATTGTGTTTACATCCTTAGTCACTTTGACGCACAATAGGCATAACATACACACACATGCATGGGTCTGAGAAAATTAAGAAAGCAAGCAACAACAAATTCATTCTTTCAAAGTTTCAACAATTAACAGGCTGACAAAAACAGAATAGAAAATTTCCCCATAGAGATCATCAAAGGCTCAAACATCGCTCCATAGTCCATACCAATGCTCAGAAAAGAAAAAATTCCTGTAAACTAAACAAAAATCATTTGACTGGTAAGTACACAAACCATCAGTCATTAATACCAAAGATCAATTATTTAAAATCCAAAATAACTCCAGCAACTACTCCTCGGGCAATCACCATTTATTAATGAACTTAACCCAGAAATCTTTTAATCATTTATTCCCTGAAGAAACTAGAAAACATAATTCCCAAATCAGAAATAGCAATTGTCCCCTCACCAAAATCTACAATAACACCAAACTCCTCCTTCCAAATATCCATAAGAAACATAACGGTCCATTCAAACTCAGCACACCCCTACAATCTGCAATCACTGCATCAATTCCCACCAAACTCAGGTAGACAGTAATCCAACAATTACTGAACAAATTTTGAGACAGAATCCCATATGCCCAGCAACAGCTGTCAACAGCCACAATCAACCCTGCAATGTCTGACACCCTACCAACGGGAATGGGATTTCACAGACCAGAAACTCAATCATCCTGGCAGAATTTATTCCCTTCTCTGCTGCTAAACCCTTTCCCACAGTCTTGCCTGAAAGCCTGAAAGCCTGAAAGCCCAGCACCATGACTGACCTCAAAACAGAAGACAAAATGCTATGAATTTGGAAATTACAGTACGTTCCTTATTTTGGGGCAAAAGCCCTAAGATTTTGATCCTGCATTTTTTTTTTTGGTGTTTTAGTAAAGGAATTATGTTTTATTTCTAATTTTAGAGACTGAATTTTTCAGTGGTGACATCATGTGGATGAAGGAAGCATAAATGTGCCACAAGAGCTCTTAACAAGTAATTTAGGATTCTGTTAATTGTCATCCTAAACAGAAGGACCAACGCAATGCCATTAGCTAGTTTCTCTGTTTCAAGGATTAATAAAATAAAACAGCAAGGTCCTAATAGTTTAAACCCTCGCAAAGATACAAGGTCAATCAACTTGTATTAATGAACCGAAATATAGTCAACTCAAATACATCAACTAGTGTTACTTAGTAATTAATAGCATGCTGTAACATCGCCATAGCCAAAAGAAGTGGCCTTAAGCTGCTATGGGATTCAAAGTTCAAAACAATTTTCAATAGTAGCTTTCCACACACTATATCGGCAATACCATGTTATAGGCAAGGCAACATAAACCCGTTTTACCTTAGAAACAATATTGTTGTGTCTTTCTTTGGATCAAATTGTGACTTGTCTCACATTTTCTAATGAAATTTTTGCTTCTGAAAAATAATGGGATTTAAACACTTCTTCCTTGACAATTCACAGAAAAAATTACCTCTCATTTAACTTCTGTTCCTTCACTCTTTCCAGGACCTACTATTTCCCTGTCCTGTTCTTTTTTCTTTAGATTTCCCACTTCACATTCTGCTATTTTCTATCTAATGTAATATGTTCTTTTTATATTAACTTCACCATCATCTTTCATTTTTTTGACTTCATTACTATGGTTTTTTTATCGTTCATAGATCAATGGTGATTATGAGTAAAGTGGCATATTATTCATGATGAAATTCTTAAACTTAGGGCTCTTTTTTCGGTTTTTAAGAACTTCAATTAGTAGTATTATAAGTTATTTAGTTTGAATTATAATGTTAAAAATAGCACTAATTCTGCTTCCCACTCTCCCACTACAACATTTTCAAGGCTAGCTATAAAGCACCAATTCCCACTTCAAATTTTCAAAATCAGTACCTCTACGCAAATTAAACTGCGTCAATCAGCATCCATTTAAAGTCAATACAAATAAAATAGATGAAAAGAAAAAGAAAATAAAAATTTAAACAAAAACGAAAACAGCAAAACTTAAGCACCAAAGATCATCCTAGTGCAATCCTTATAGAAAATAGTCGCATTAGCCTTGCAACTTCAATAGTGAAAACCGAAAGAATCCACAACTAACTGTAACAAAGGCCAGATCTACGAAACTATCAAACTACAGCATGGCAAACACAATAATCGCCAATAACAGAAACAAATGCATAGCAAACTAGAAAGTTAATGCTTCCGCGAGAATATTTACTTGCCACTGTCCCATTCTAATTAACCAAATTCAACTAAAAACAACGGTTGAGAACACAAACAAGTAACACGTTTTAACGATTCGGAACACGAATTTCTCCGCGGCAACATGCTTTCGTGCTTCGAAAAACACAAACGCGAAACACAGAAAACACGTTCATGCCGCGAACGCTTGCTAATTAAAGAGATAGAGAGAAAAACCCTCCAAATTAGAAGGTGAAAAAATTGATTCGAACAGAAAAATACTATTGAAGCGCTTGGATCTCACATCGCATAGTAGTTTCGGCTAAAATAAAGGAAAGAGATCCAGCAACAGGAACAACACAATCTTCATATTCATAGAAAAAACAGATTACCGGTTAACCTAGCGCGGAGTCGCCGGGAAAAGGTGTTGATCGGCGCCGGCTACGGCGGGGGAAGTTGTGGTTCGACGGCGAAGATGGAACTGATTTTATGGAGAGACGCGTGAGAATTGAATCTACGTTGTTCAGCCAATAGAATAACAGGTACTTTGAGTCTTCTGGGTTAAGGAATGAAGCGTTTTTGTGTAACTTAGATGCAAAGACTGTAGTGTGGGTTGAATTAGTTTTCTTTGTGACGAGTTTCTCGTGAAAGATTAAGATCGAAAAGTGTGAAGATGAAATAAAATTATTTTTTATAAATTAAAATTAACTTAGTTAAAATTAACTTAAAATTTACAAATATTTTTGTAATTTAGTTTATGGTTGATATTTTCTTGTTAGGTTAAAGTTTTGTGTGTAATGAAATTAGTTTAATGGGTGTGCATTTTTAGTGAATCCTGTTTATTATTAATAATTAGAAAATTATTCAAAGTGTTAAAACTAATAATTATATTTAATTTCTTTTTAATTATGATGCATTTTTTAAGGTACAAAATGGTATTTTATTATTGATAATTACAAGAACGTTGGTGACTAATTCTAGGCCATACATATTGAAAAGAACAACAAATTGAATATCATTTTCATCGTAGTATAGCTTCAAAAACCCTAAGTTCAATACCATCCTCTTACCGATGCCTTCTTCCTCATCACAATAACTTTTTGGTTAAATTACATTTTTTGTTTCTCTATTTGTCAAGAAATTTCAGTTTAGTTCTCAAGTTTTTTCGTTATCTCAATTTGGTTCTCATTTTCATAAAAATGATTCAATTTAGTTCTTATCGTTAGTTTAACCAGACGATATTAAAGTCAACGCCACGTGTCAATTTCTGATTTTTTAAAATTTTTTGAATTTTTTTTGAATTTCTTTTTTTGAAATTTTTTGATTTTTTTTTAATCTTTTACACATTTCATTTCATAGTTGTGTCACATGTCAAAGTGACTCAATTTGGTCCCTATATTTGTTTTTAATTTCTGTAAGACCCACTTACTTTTCTGCCTTTGTTTTAAAGGGTTGCCCCAAACTAGTTGGGCCTAGGGCTGGCCCATAAGGGAACAAGGACCTTAAACCAACTAACCCACCCTCTTTTGCTTTCACTTTCAGAAAAACAATTCTCTTAATCCTTTCTAGAGCAACCGCAAACTTTCTACTAGGGTTTTGTACTACCTTGGTCAAGCAAGCTCAATCGCATCTTTCCTACTCCACGTAAGTTATGCTCCAGCTCATGCTTTTCCCCTCTAGGCACATTTTCGCATTTACAGTAGGGTTTCGTGGTAAACTCTTTTTCTAAATCTGTTTCGCTATCTTGTTCAATTCGCAAGTCCATTCTTAGAGTTGTCGTGCCCATTGTTTAGAGTCGAGGCATTTTCTAGCTATTTTTAGGTAAGGGAAACTAGATCCTTTTGTATATTCCGTGAAATCTACTTGTTATTCCGTTTATTTTGTGATTGGATGGACTGTGTGTGCATATGAGCTGTTGGGAATGCCTGTTTGAACTACTTGGGTGCGTGTGTGTAACTGTTGCACGAGAGAACAGTGGTGAGCATTGGTTTTCTCGCCCAAACGAGCCTACCTCGCCTAGGCGAGATTAACAGAGGCTCGCCCAGGCTATTTTATGTGAGTCGTCGCTCAGGCGACCAACTCTGTTTTGAGCGAGCGAACGTCTTGTAAGACCCGGGAAAAATTAAATAGTTAATTAAAAAATTATTTAATAAATGCGGGTAAAGAGAACCTTTAAGGTAATAAATGCAAAATGTTATAATATGGAAAAGTACTAGCTCAAATGGTTGAGAGTACTTTGATTGTGTGAGAGGACTTGGGTTTGAGTCCTATGTATGCCATTTTTGTGTGTTAGTAAATTAGTATTATTTTTATATATATATTAATCATGTTGTGGAGTGTTATAATAATTGAATCATATTGGTTAGCATAAAACATGAATTGGTTGAATGGTTTGGCTTTGGCTTGGTATGTGCATGAGTGTGGGTTCAAACCTTGGAGGACCCAAATGAAACTCTATTTTTGCCATTTTTAGGCTTGATTTGAAGTTGAAGGGTTAAGGGAAACCCTAGCAAACATAGCAGTCAAGGGTAGCTGGAAAATAATCTAATTAAGTGTGCTTGAATGGCAATTACACCACTCCTTAATGCAATTTTCGTTTTAGGGCCTTAAACCACCATTAAAACATCATTAAAAAGCTAATTGTGAGAGGGGAGAAAGGTTTCTGCAGAGGTTATTGTGGGATAGGCAGAGGAGTGCGAATTTCAGTGAGCAATTGAGAGTGTGAGGGGATTTTTGGGGTTGTATTGAGAGAAGCCAAGGGAGGTCATTTTGGAGTCAAAGGGAAGAAGTACAAAATCACTCAAAGAAAGCTTTAATCCAGGTTAGGTGCTGCCCGCCAGGCAATACGAACTGGCTGGTCCGGTTCTCGCGGGTTTGGGGTGTTTCAGTGATGCTGGACGTTTTGGGTTAAATTATATGATATGTATATGATTGAGGTGTTGTGTGATTACCTATAATCGCGAAATTGGGGGAAGATTTCATGAACTTTCACTTGAATTGGGATTTTTGGGTTCCGCTTGGGTTTGGGAATGAATGTTATATGTGATGATTGTGAGCGGTGTACTGTTTTGTGTGATTGATGATAACATGATTGTATTCTGAATCTGGGATGTGGTGCGTGTGAAATTACATCATCCTGAGGGTGAGCTGTGAAACAATAGAGTTGGTGAGTCACGTCGAATGCGGGAGGAATATGGGCAAAACCCAGTTTTTTAAGTACCGCCTGGCGGTACTGAGGTTGCCGCCAGGCGACCTGTCAATAAAGCAGCACTTTCGCTTTGGTTGGCGTTCTTGCCATGGGGCACGTTGAATGGGGTCCTTATTGGAAGTGTTTTGAGATGGGATAGGTTGGGATTTCATTATCTATGATATTTAAATAATAAATGAAGGATTAAACGTGTTAAAAGGGTGTTTCCTACATGTTGGTAGCTGTAGTGTTAGTTAGAGTGTCCAAGTATAGTTACAACACTGATCAGATTGGAGAGGAATGAATAATATGAATAATAGACTGTAAGAATTTAGAATCCAAGGTACATTGAATATGAGAACCGGTTTAAGGTAATAAAAAAAAAAAGGAAAAGGATGGGTGCAAGATATAATTGAATAGGAAATAA
>Ga0099823_1009132_pt1 | contig 10066 bp, 3 predicted proteins | sample CowpearedBW_FD_76831 | JGI IMG/M metagenome (GOLD analysis project Ga0099823, IMG submission 76831) | Root nodule microbial communities of legume samples collected from California, USA - Cow pea red BW | ecosystem: Host-associated > Plants > Roots > Nodule | place: USA: California | collected...
ATATATATATATATATATATATATATATATATATATATATATATATATATATATATATATATATATAACACTCAAAACAACGCATCAATTACACCAAACTTAGCAATATCAACTAACACTCTATACTCAATTATCTTGATCTAGACATTGATGTATGATTCTTGGTGGTTTTTGCACTTGTGGTGACCTCTACTACCTGCAGAGTCATTGTCAATGGATTTCACTCTACCACACAATAAACCTCTAGTAGTGATTCTTTACATCAATGAACACACTACTAATTAAATCAAATAGGATCTCCCTTATGGGATCTCCTATATTCTCACACAAACATTTGAAAACACATATATTATAAACCACATAACATATGTCTCTCTTGGAAAATAACTCATTCTTATAATTTGAATCCAATCCAACTTAACAACACATTATGCAAACGATTTGAGATTTTAAAAATAAAACTGCAGCTTGTGTAAAGTTCGAAAAATTTTGTATTTATATTCAATTATGAGTAAATATATTAAATATATTTTTCAAATCATTAAAATCAAATAGTATATAATAAATCTAATAATAATGATAAAATTAATAATAATAAGAATAATACTATTAATGAGATAAATAAAAAAATAATAAAAAATAATTGTAACAATAACCATAAATATAATAATATTAATAAAAAATATAATTATAAATATAAATAATAATAATATTTTATTTTTATCGATAAAAATATTTTTTTTAATTTATTAAATCTATCACATCAGTCACTCACTTTTATATCACTTTAACTTTAACGTAAAATCAAATTCTACATCCTAAAAAAATTACTTAAAATAACTTCTATGGTTTCGTACCTAAAACATGAAATCGATATTTAAAATTCCAAATCAAGCACTTCCATTTTAAATTTTTAATCATACGTGATGGAAGTGAAGTTAGTGCAAGACTTTTCAACAAAACAATGCGTATAATAGAAGATAACATAATTGTTTTTTTATTTTATTTTGTGGACATAAAAATAATATATTCTATATTTTAAAATTAGCAAACATAGTATAAAAAAATAATGTTCACTCAAAAGAAGAGGTTATGAAGCATTATAAAAAATAATTATGAACCAATTCTTACGCAATCAGCTTCGTGGTTTTGTTGCTTAATCTTGACAAGGATTCATGAATGCCACTTATTTGAGGCTGTGCTGTTGTTCCTTGTCTTAATAGGTTTTTATGTCTTAGATCGGTTTATCATGTTACTTCTGTCCATATGTATCTACATCTCGTTAAGAGATATCATCAATTTGATATCAATAATTCATAAAAAGACAAAAATAGACACCGCATTCTAAAAAAAATTAATTTTGCAAATAAAAGAAATTTATCTGAAAATTTTATTTTAAAAGGTCACCATTTAATTAAATGTTACCACCTACTTGAAAAAAAAAAATCCCAGTTCTCAGATATTTGTGTTTTCTTAATTCACCATAAAACAATTAAAGAAAACAAAAACACATTAAAACAAAGTTGAATGCCCATTAATCAATGAATGATGTTTGGTAGGCGGCTTAAAGAGCGAGATTTTTTTATTTTATTTTTTATAATCATTATATTGAAATTGATAGCTGGGTTAATCTTTTAATATTGTGTCAATGTTAGCAAGAAAGAAGTGAGATTAGTTTTTAAATAGACAAATAACAAAGATTATATATTACATAAAACTATTGTTTGTAAGTATATATAACGTAATTTCATCAAGCATCACAATATATGTGATAAAAAATAATAATTAATAGAGATGTCAAAATGAGTTTCAATTCGTGAGGTAACTTGACTCATCATAGGTTCGAGTCGGGTTGGGTTGAGAAAATTTCAGATTTTTTAAAGGTAGATTGATTTCAACCCGACTCACTTAACCCACGATTAAACTGGTTCGAGCCGGGTTGAAGGTGGGCTGACCCACTTAACCTATTAACATTTATTTACACGATACTTTAATCTTTAACTATAATCTTTATAGTAAATTACTCAAACAACCGTCTTACAAACAAATTTTTATAAATTTGCATGACAAAAATGTGTAGTTCTTTTATTTATATTTTGTTGAATACCAAAATGTGTAGTTTTTTTATTTATATTTTGTTGAATAGTATAGCAGAAAATGTGTAATATTAGTCATGTTTTATTGGACTATATGGACATTTTTTTAGAAACAATTTATCATATATTGGTGGTAAGCACGGTGAAGACATTGGTTATTGATTTTACTGTGATTTTCATTTCATGGATTGCTTAAATAATTATTTAAATATTTGAATATTTAAAAATAAATAAATAGGTAATTTTTTTTATGTGGGTTAGTGAACCAACTCACTTAATCCAGGTTGCAAAATTTATGGTTCACCATAATAAAATGAGTCGGGTTGAATTCACTCATTTTTAACCTGATTTGTGGTTAACTAACATGTAAATCGAGTCAGTTTGACATGTCTAATAACTGATGAGCTTTCACAATAATTTTGTAGGGATTCATGGTAAGTGTAATTGAACCAAATATAGATTATTGCCACCATTTGATTGAAATTTTAGTAACGGATGTATCAGAAAAAGAAAAGAAGTAGCTGGAGGAGTTAAGTGCGTTGGGACATAACAAAACAATGGACATTGATTAGGAACGGAGAAGTATATATAACCCGAAAGATATATCGTATAAACATTGATTATGAGATGAAAGTCGCATCTCAACCAACAAAAATAGAAAACAAAACCCTGCACGTCTAATTCACGAGATGTTTGCTTTCACTTCATTTCTTCCCAAACCCAAAATCCAGAGTCAAAACGATTCTCTAGTTTAGGCGCCATAATCACAACCAAAAATAAAGTTCGCGATTGCCACCTTGGATCTTTCTAACCAATCAAGAACCGCCACGTCACTAGTCTCTCAAAGAAAAAGTGCACGTGAAGCCAGCTGTGGAGGTTTAATTGGAGGGTACAAAGACAAATATCCAAGATCCGAGTGCAGAGTATAATTCGCAGACATAATCATAATTCAGAATTCAGCATCCCCAACCATAGCAACCGCTTTATTGATTGATTCCACTTCAAATTTGGGCACCGCTTAAAATTCTCAGAACTTAGATCTAAAACTGATACTACTCACTCCAACACAAGCTCTTTCTCACTCTAACAACAATGCCTCCCACTGAAGGAGACTTCGATCTTAGGGTAAAACTCCGAGAATCCCTATTCACGTTTTTCTCCGTCTCTATTTCTCTCACCCTATCTCTTTTCTCTGCAGCAACCTTCTCAATCTGCCTTCGCAACCGGGTTAGTTTAGTACCTCAGAAAACCCTATGCTCTTCAATTTTTTCTTCCACGGTAATCCATTCGTAGGGTTTTCGATTTCCTTTATTTGTTTCAGAGAGTACACGTTCGCCGATGTGGAGAATTTGGAGCATTGCGCTAAGTATCTCAACCAATCGCTCGTAACGTTCGGATTCCCTGCTTCGCTCGATCTCTTCGCAAATGACCCCGTAAGAATTTAACTGATATTCACTTAACATCGTTTTTTTCGCCAATGTGTGTTTGTATGTTATGTGAATGGTGTTGTTTTGGAAAATGTGGTAGGTTTCCATTGCGCGGACGTGCAATTGCATTTACTTTCTGCTCCAACAGAGACAGCGCGATGTTGAATTTAGAGAGTCTGCTAATGATCAAAGACAACGGTAGTTCCTATATGGATACTTGTTCGGTGTTTCCCTCGTGATTCATTATCTGAACGAGTTCAATGTGTTTTGCCTTCGATGTTGTTGTAGACTGTTGTCTGACATCTCGAGGTTAGAAGCCAAAGTGGAGAGGCTTGAAGGTCAACTACAAGTCAAAGACAGGGAGATAGCGACTATTACTAGAACAGTAAGTAGATGCTTGGATTTCTGGTTTTCACAAACGTAAAGCATATTATTGTTTTGCTTAAATGAAATGTTCAGAGGCGTGTCTCTATTATGCAAACGGACAACAATTTCCTTATTTGTGCACTGATGCCACCTGAATTTATTTGTTTATTTATTGTTTTATTTTAATTGGGGTTGAGTTCCTGTGTATAGGAAGCTAAAAACACGGCAGCTTTGAAGGCTCAAATTGAGAAGCTGCAGCAGGAGAGGGATGAGTTTCAGAGAATGGTTATTGGTAATCAGGTTAGAATTTGATATACTTTGCTTATTCGTCTTATTTGGATTACCCTACTTCAAAATGAATAAGCCTCTGACTCTTGTCAATCTGACCATTGAATGGTGTTAAAGCAAGTAAAGACTCAACAACTGCATGAGATGAAGAAGAAGGAAAAGGAATACATAAAGTTGCAGGTGAGGTATCTTTGCTTTTGTATAGTTCGATGAAAACTAAATTTTGGTGATTGGTGCTCTTGCATCGGAGGAACTTTACCGATGATTGATTGAATGATTCCACAGTTCATTAGATTTTGGAAATGATGAAAGGCTGTTATTTTTGTATTTGCAGGAGAGACTAAACCAAGTTTTAATGGAGAAGAAAAAAGAGTCTAGGTCAGGCATGGAGATAATGAATTTGCTTCAGGTACGAGCTGTCCATTTGTTTTGGACTTTGCTTGGAAGATATTCAGTTTCATGATGGTTTGGTTTTTATAATGTGTGTAAACAGAAGGAAGGGAGGCAACGTGGAACATGGAATGGGAAGAAAGCTGACAATGATTTTTACAAAAAGATTGTATGCTGAATAATAAGCTTTCACCTTGTTTTTATAGTTTTTGCATTCTGTAAACATCCTCATCTCCTACCCTTTAATTTAATATTGAAAGGTGGATGCTTATGAGGCAAAAAATCAAGAACTGATGGCAGAGAATACTGATTTAAGAGCATTGTTAAGATCAATGCAGGTAGGTTCATGATTTATAATTATCGTTATATGCTGAAATTTCTAATAGCATGTATTTACGAATGCAAACTGTTTCATTTTTTCACATTTCACTGATTGTCCTTGATGTAATTTTTGTATCTTCATAAACTTTTGCTATGATATAATTCAGTCACTATGTGCTTCCTTTTTATTGTTTTCATCTTGCCTTCAGTTTTAGATAGGTCTCTTTTCCTGTTATTTCCTTTCTTCCCAAGTGAATATCTATGCGTGAATGTGTGTGTGCACACCTCTGCTGTACATGAATGGGTTTGCCTGTTTCTTCTATTATCTTTTCCATTATTAAAAGTTTTATGTCTTTGGTTTGGTCTCAAAGTCAATAATATAAAAAATTTGATGTGTTATGGGAATCAGTTAATTTGTCATTCAAAGTGCAAAATGATGGATGGCCATTTTAACTAAGCGGGAAATGGAAGAACATTGACATGATAGTGTATTTGTGATATTGGTGGCTTTCAGCATTTTTCTTTTCTGATTTCATCCAATATTCTAATTTATGTCTCCTACAGTCTTTGTTTTCCCCTGTATAAAGGCCTGTATTCTGTAATGCACCCCTCTAAAGCATGTTCCTCAACCTAGATTATGAGATTTGTGAGTATACTGATTACAGGTGGATATGCGTGATTTCTTAAATGCGCCTAACGGACTACCTAAGCAATCTCTCACTGGCAATGAAAGAGTTGAAAGTGATCCTTCACAATCTCCATTGGTTGGGAAAATGGTAAAGAAGCTTATTAAATTTTCATACTTTGTTCCCCTTTCAAACTACCCTTGGATATTGTTAATGAGTTTGTTACTTGCAGGACGTATTTGACCTACCTTTTCATATGGCCAGAGATCAAATAGAAGAAAGCCTTCGTAACAAAATGACTTCTATAAAGGTACTTACTGATTCTTTTCTTTAAGTATTTACATACATGAACTGTTTGTCTATGGTTGTTAAGTGCTTGAAAATTGAAATATGAAGGAGCGCATGGTTCAATTGCAAGATGCTCAAAAGGGAGCAGAAGTTACTTCGGAGGCTAGTGAGAGGGAACTTGAGCTTGAAGCTCAGCTTGTTGAAGCAAGAAGCATCATACAGGAGCAGGTAATATTTTGTGTTTTCCCGAGTTAGGTCACAGGCATTTAGAGCCTGTTTGATACTTTGACTGTGATGTAAACCAACACAAGCTGCTTTTTAGTCAGAGAAGCTCTTCTTTGTTATGTTTCGTACGTAGTGTCTAGCCAAAATACAAAATGATCTTTAAAATGACAGGTGGTGAAAAACAGATTTGTTAGAAGAAGCAAGAATAGGTGCTTCGCTTGTGTACATAGCGAGAAAATGGAGGGAAAATAGAAAGAAAGGAAGTACTGCTGTTTTGAGTATTTCTGTCTACATATATGCTAGGTTAATTGAAATTTCCACAGATACTCTAAATTTTCAACTTTTGTATGACTATATCTGCTAAAGCAGGTCTATATCTGCTACTAACAGCATAAAACTACTAATTGAAAGGCTTAAATCCATTTCTGGTTCCCATAGTTGTGAATGTGCAATTTTAGTTCCTATAAAATTTTAATGGCACGTTCCGTTCCCTAATTTTCCAAAATTAAGCAATTTTAGGCCACTGCTATTACATTATGAATTTCCAAAATTCTCTAGTAATAATAGTTTGTTACTTATTTATACAGGATAGTCATAGTAATCTTTAAAAATAAGTTTTAATATCTTTTATCACTGAAAACACACAAGTAGTTTTGTTAGCAATTGATGATGTATTTATGTTCGACCAAAATTGTTTAGTTTTGGAAATCTTAGGACCAAATGTGCAATTAAATATTTTTTAGGGACCGAAATTGTACATTGACGAAATTATGGAGATTGAAATTGGATTTAAGCATAATTTAAATCTGTGTAACTCCTATTTTTCATTAACTGAAATTTGAAAAGCTCGTGGATCAATATATATGTGGACTCTAATTTTTCTTTTTTCTGGGGGAGGTGTGTCATACTAAACGAGTGTCTCAATTCAAACACTTCTCTCTTTCTATAAATCCAAGTACTTTTCCTTTTAATCATGCCTTTTAATATAATTGCCTTACAGTATTTTTTAGCATATGTTTGTGTTACGTTGACACCGCATTACAAATTTTTTAATTTATTAATGTGATAATGTGTCGTATCGCAGGCATCAATAATGTCTAAACATCTTGCAAAATCTGATAGGCCAAGGTACTCTATACTTTTGATTTGTTAACAACTATCTAATCATGAAAAGATGCAGTATGTTTAAATGCTTTTCAACCTTTACAGGGATTCTCTCATTCCAGCACCGGCTGAGGTATGTATTTATGTATATGTTGTTTCGGCGAAGTATTTGTTACGTCCATTTAGCAGTCAACCTTGTTTCATATAATTAAGATTCTGAAGGTTTTTCATATTGTGATTGGATTTGTGGTAATTGGTTGTTAAGTAGCTTTGGAAAATTATTTGTAGCGAGGTATACTTTATTTTATAAAGTTATTATGGCCTTAAACTATCTTCATGGACTTCTCATTACTTGAATATCCCAATCTGAGTCTCTGTTTCTTGAGTTTCTTATCGAGATAGTTTATAGTTTTCACGTGTGATATAACATCTGACATTTGTCTATCCAAAAGTTCTCACGTATGAACTTTACAATGCTGAAAATATATTCAAAATGTATTCTGTCTAAAGCCATGAAATTCTGAAGCTAAGTTGTTAGTACTGAGAATTATAGAAATATAAAGGATAATAGAAATGGATTTCCATCATACTTACGCCGCTACTGGCTGCAGAAGGGATCAAATTATTAGTGTTGGCATGGTCTTGTGTGCCTTTGTGGTGTTGGCGGGATTTTGGTGTGGAAAGAGGGGTGTGGTGGTAACATTTAGAATTAACCATTTTTGTGGCCTCCGGTGCTGATTCTTTTAAATGGTGTTTTAATTCTCTTCGCTTGAAATGTTGATTAACATATGATTTAGGATTCAATCATAAAGTCGACATCATTATCTTGCATAATTATACTGGTAATTGGCAGCTTCTAATATGAAATGAGGTAATATTATTGTGTTCATCGTGTCACTTTCAGCTCTGTAGATTTATTGTTACTTCTCTATTGATCACATTGATGGTGCCAGCGTTGTGAAGTTGTTTTTTCTTGATTTGCAGGCAGTATGTAATTAACAAAAGCGAGGTTACTCATATTTGATGCATCGCATGATTAACTGAGTTGGTCTGCAGTATAACAGGCATGGGCATCGTTCTTTTAGACTATTTAACTAATCTTGCTTGTTCATCCTGCACTGCCGTAGTTTATGTTAGCAGGCAGGGTATGGTTGAATGTCTTTGTAATTACTAGAATGATGTTGTAATTAGTGTTATTGTACCCTTGAAACTGGTAGAAGAAAATTTAGATATTTATGTCACAACTTCACAAGGACCATTCAAACTACGTAGCATTTAAGATCGACGGTTAGAGTAGAGAGATTTTCTGATACCACTTTTGTCTCTTCTAAAATTCGTTTTCTCATTTATTCAGAGGAAATACACAGTTCACTTAGATTTTTTGAAGAAATGGTGGTGATAGCTTTCAAAGATAAATGCAGAGGGAGTAGTTGGGGACCAGTGCTCCGTAGAGCCAACAATTACTAGAAAACATTTATTCCATTTTAGGATCTTTCGTGAACCCCCGCCCCCCTAAAGCATTAAAAGTTATTTAATGCGGTGTACTTTTTATTTAAAATTAATAATTTATTTGCGAAATTTATTACATTTGAAGTGTTGAGTAATATTTTTCGGTGGGAGATAGTTTTTTTTATTGGATTGGGGTTGGGGGTGGAATGAGAAAGAGCGAAGAGGAAAGATATGAAAAGGAAATTGTTTGGATGAGAGGAAAGTGAATAGATTTCGTTAGAAAGAGAAATGTGATTATAAAAAAGTAAAAGTTACAATATATAAAAGATACTAAGTTTTTTGGATAATTTTATTAAAAATGTCCGTAATAGATTTGAATAGTGATTTATTGTATGAATAATGAATTGCAAATAAATATTTCTAGACATTTATTATCTTGGAATTATATTATATATTATGAATGAATGTGTGTGTAAAAATAAAAGCAAATATATGGAATTGGAGATGAATTGATACGAATATAGTTATTTGAAGACTAAAAGAAAAAAAAAAGCAATTAATGTCGTAGGAAAATCAAATCTATTTATGCATGAACCAAATTCATGTCAGCAACATTTTTTGCACTGTAATTGGATGAGGTGTCCACCGATTTTGCATGCAACTTCAAGGATTGATTGATATTATTAATTATCATTTATATTTTGGTTTTGGTTGCACGTTTTGGCGTTGCTATAATTATTGCATTAAAACCAATTTAAATGTGGTTTAAATGATAAATTGAATGATTGAGTGTTGGGAATAAATTTAGAACCAATTTTTTGAGGATTAATACCCAATTCAAAGACAAATGTGTAACTGTATTGATGACGTTTATTTCAACACAGCCTATTGATGACGCCTTTGAAGGTTATATGCATATATGTTATCAACTGAACAATAAGAGTAGTTAACTTTAAATTTGAGCTTTTGCAGATACATTTTTGGAAGTGGGAGGATTTTTTCTATAGAGTAAATTTATGATATGCACTATAAATTAGTAAATTAATCAAAAGTAAAAGAATATGATACATAAGCAAAAAGGAGAAATGCGGAGGTACATGTTTCTCCAAGTTTGGGTATCTATAATCAATAATTTAAGTTCAAGTATCAATAATATAAAACAGTGTAGAATATTTTTTTTTTTATCAGCAATAACAGCGTAGAAATTAATGAAATTGTGATACACAATATACAAGTTGAATGGCTGGAATGAAGAAAAATATAAAGAATTTTTGGTGACCACAAAGTACCTTAGTTATTGAGAGTTTTAATTTAGTGTTTTATTTTCTTATATTACGATTGGGTTATATTCCATTATATGAATATTAAACATAAAAGGGAGAAGAGAAAACTATGATTAGTATTAATGAGATAAAAGGGATGTGACCATACAATGTGAACCAATTGTCTGTGAAGTGATATTGGTATAGTAGTATCAATTGAAGAA
>Ga0099823_1009133_pt1 | contig 10065 bp, 4 predicted proteins | sample CowpearedBW_FD_76831 | JGI IMG/M metagenome (GOLD analysis project Ga0099823, IMG submission 76831) | Root nodule microbial communities of legume samples collected from California, USA - Cow pea red BW | ecosystem: Host-associated > Plants > Roots > Nodule | place: USA: California | collected...
ATATTATTTGTTTATGTTCCAACAAAATTACATGTCCAAATTAAAACTTCAAACCAAGTTTATCATAAAAAGTTCTTTAGAGTATATACAAAACCCAATATGGGCCCAAAGATTGGGTTGAACAGTCCAAATCATCAAGCAGGTTGAGAGGACTGTTTTTTCCTGCATCTCCATTCATTTCTTTCTGCAGTCCCGTTAATTATGAAATTCTTGTTTTATCCATGAGTCAATGTCAAAATCCTAACTCTACTTTTCCATTCCTATTTTTTCCTCCACCTCTAAACTAAACACTTTTTTTATACTCCAACAAGTTTTTAATTTCTGCCACATCTGATATTTTATTGTTTTATGAATATTGATATTTAATTATTTATTTTTTAACTTTTCTTCATTATTAATATTGACGCTCGATGTTATAATTTTTTTTTTTCATTTAAGGATGTCGAATTTTTTTTTTCTTTTCCAAATAAATAAACTTTTATGCAAAACTTTCTTTTTTATATAATTCTGATACAATAGAACCAATTATTTTAATCACTACTTCTCGGTTCAACTAACCCTTCCACTGTCGGGTTGTAGTCCTTTGAGCAAAGAGAAACAAGAATCGCATTTTTCTTAGTGGAAAAAGCACCACGATGGATGAAGTGGTTTGGGATTTTTCTTTTTTTAAAAAAACAGAAGAATCATGCATTCATGATTAAAAAAATATCATAAAAACAAAATTCTGGATTTACTAATTCGAAAATTATACTTTTAAATGTATTTTGAATTGAGGGTTTCAAAAAGTATTTCCAAATTAAAAAATATAATCCAGTTTCGGAAACACATTCCGTAATATCATAAAATGTTTATGGAGCATGTATTTCGAAAATTTATTTTCATATTCGAAAATACATTCCAAAAACTTATTTCGAAATTTTTTATATTCTAAAATGACTATTTCGAACATGTTTTTTATTCAGAAATCATTTTTGAATAAAAAAATTTTCCGGAGAACGATGTTCCGGTTTTAGAAATTTCTTCTAAAATTGTTCTGAATTTTTTCTGAAAAAAAATTTCAGGTCCAAAAGTATTTTTCAGAATATCTATTTCAGAATAAAAAAATCTTATGTTCTAGATTAAGTATTGAAGATGACATTTTCCAAATTTGAAACTATCTTCTAGAAAATACTAAAAATAAGAAGGTGTAAGAATTTTAATTTTATTTTTAATGAAGAATAATTTGGGAAGTTCAACTTTCATGAGCGTGCATGAAGAAAAACAGGGAGGTGCAGGAAGAAGCACCTGGTTGAGAGTTTGGCAAAGACTGCGTAATTATGAAGTGTGTGTATGTATGTATATGGAACAAAGTATGATGAATGAGAATGAGAACATTTTATAAATTAAAGGTGATCAATTTAGTGATAAATGACATGAGGATAATTTATGAGAAAGAGTAATTTAGTATTAAGATTGAAACAAGAGTCAGTGATGTTATAGAATGTGAAATATAAAATAAAACACGCAAGGAACTTGTCTTTTTTGTATTTTAAATACGCTTAATAGCTAGGAGATTTATAACTTTATATATCTTCAGGATCTATTCATCGCTTATTTTATCATACAAACACTCGTCAGTAGAATCCCTCAGAACTATATATTAAATTAGTTTTAAATTTTGAATATAATTGTTTTTACTTCTCTGTGCAAATGTCAATCGGAAACGTAATTGGCAAATTTGACTTTCACAAATGTATATTAACAAATAGCTCATTTAATAATTTTTTTTTAAAAAAACATCACACGCTTAATGTGATGCATACCTAATGTGTCTCTTGCATTTATCTTAACCTTTATCATTTATGTAGTTTGAAAACCTTGCAAGCATAGCGTGATTAAACTAATAAAAAATTGAATATTAAATTAAGAAGTGAGTTTTAAAATTAATTTAATTTCACAAAATTGGTTTTAATTGACATGATTAAAATGTTGATGGGCACAGGTAGGTATCAATGTTAATTCGTTGTTCCTAATTGCTTGGTCATGGTTTAATTATGGAATGATTTTTGATAAGTACATATTGACCTTGTTGGCTATAGCTTGTAACATGGCTACACGTTTCTGATGCCGAGAACGTGAACCTGCTCTGCTCCATCTACATACCTCACATCATCATCGTTGACATCTCCTTTAATTAATTCATTAATTACAAAAGTAACGAACACCTTCCAGATTTGTCAAACCCTCCGTTACAAATATCTTACTTCCGGAGAGAAAATTTTCATATAGGCTTATTATAATTGAGATATGATTATGGGGATGCTAACTATTCTTTAATAGTAGTAGTTAAAATTGATATTATATTTTGGATCGTGAAGAATTTGTATAATTGTAACTCGTGGATCGTATGAATAGTTTTTATTTTTCATACAAACATAATATATATATATATATATATCACTAAATACACATTTATAAAAATAATTAATCTCTCGTCAATATACTTAATCTAACTTACATTTATAAAATTCACCGCTTTTTTAATATTGTATTAAACTTAATTCATCTAATCTAAATGGTTCAAATTAAAATAAAAACTAAAAAGATCTTCTTTAATTCTATCTTGTTGTTCCTATTTTTCAAAGAGAACTTATAGTGTTTTTGATGATGTCCACAGGAAAATTATAGTCTAGAATAGCTGAAATTTAAACAGGACATAAATGTTTGTATAAACTTGATGTGTGCCAAGCTAGATGGTTAAATCCTTCACACTTAGTTTATTAGAATGTTAATCAAATCTATTAGGTCATGTTTGATGTGTGTGATGGTTAAATGTGTTGTTTTGTTGTCGCACTAGTTGATTAGAATATTAATCTAATCGATTATAATAATTTTGGAACATGAACTTGAGCACTGTCATAACCTAGTTGATTAGCTAAATAACCTAATCAACTAGATAAACCAAAGAATAGCTCTGCTTTAAAAATAGATTACTGAACCAGTTTGGGGTAGTGTTTTTGAGACACCAAAGAGAAGAAAAAGATTGTTGGAGAGTTCTTGGAGGAAATCTATATTGGTTCTTCATTGTTTCTCAAGTTGTTCATCAATAATTCAAGAAGATTATGTGATTGTGATATCAAATTTTACATAGAATCAAGTGTACTCTTTTTATCATTAGTCTTCCATTGAAACACTGATTTTTTGTTACTGAATTTCTGGTTTCTTATTATTGAAAATTTGTTGTTCTATCACTATGATTGTGGTAGGTGTTGGTAACTGTGTGTAGCGTTATTGGTTGCATTTCTTGAAGGATTTTTCAAGACTGTGTATCTAGAGTGTAGGAAGTACATAGGCGAATCTTGTATTGTCCTAACTCTTGATGTTATAGTGGAATTTCTAGTATGGATAGCTAGACACTGGATGTAGATTCAATTGAATCGAACCAGTATAAAACTTGGTGTCTCTTATGCTCTATTTCCTTTATCTTTTACACTTTGCTAAGTATAAATGTTAAACAATATGCATTCTCAAACTCATATTGTCAATTGATTAAGGATTTCATTTAAAACTGGTTTTAAAGTGAAAAGAACAACAAAAGATTTGCAAAACCAATTCAACCCCTCTCTTGGTTGTGAAATATTAGTGGATCAAATCTAACATATCTCCTCCAATAAACACATTAATATGACCATTCTTTACCCCCTATCCTAGAAGTGGGATAGCAAGAACATATTATTCACCACCATATTGGGTTTAACCTTTAACCAAATATGCTAGAGTTTTTTTTTCCTACTCGATGAGTGCAAAATAACGAATTATTGATTTTTAGTGGAGGTATAAATTAATCCAATTTTAACTTTTAAAAAAAATTAGATGGTATGGTGTTGCATGCAACTTTCTATTAATTTTTAATTTGAAAATAAATTTTAATAATAATTTTATTAATTTTTAATTTGATGAAATATAGTGAGAACACACATAACAATGAAAATTTTCAATTATATTGTTTTTATGTAGGTTTATGTTTAATTTAAGCTAAATTCATTTATTCAATAAAGTAAAGAGATGATGCAACAAAAAATAAAAAAAAATGTAAATTTTTATGATTTTATGATTTTTACAATGATCTTACCGATTTTACTATTTACAATTATGAGTGGGATATAACTTGTATATACTGTATAAAATTGTAGGATCTCACAATTTTAAGATTTAAATCTCGATTTTGACTACTATCTTTGAGAGTATGGTTTAAGATATAATTAATTATTTTTACTCTCACTACATTTATAATTGAAATCTAAAATAATTAATTGTACTAGTTAAAATAATATAAATTCATATAACATTATTTAAAGATAAAAATATCCTTATTTTGGTCTTCTATGCCTACAATATTGTTTTGTTTCTTTAGAGAGATAATTTTATTAAGTTAAGAGAAAGGATCTAAAAAGTTCTTGAGAAGTGGGACAAAGAAAATTCAATAAAGTTTCAAATTCATATTTTAATCGTTTATTTTGGTAAAAGTTTTAGACGTTTAACACTTTATTACTCGATTGATATTTAATATACAGGATTGCTTTTTTTTCTTTAATTTTTTTTTTTGTTTTCTATGTTAGTTTAAGTTTTTGTTAAGCTTAATTATATTTTATTTTTTAGCAACATTAAAATGAAAGAAAAACCATTAAAAAAAAGAAAAATGGTAGAACAATGTTAAAATTATCAATATTTAATTATTTTTTAACTCTTTTTGTGTGATCAAATAAATGATCAGTTAGAGTTTTATGACACTTATGAACACTTTTATCTTTTAAATAAATTAAAATTATATTAATAATTATTAAAGTCAGAATTCATTTAATATCATAAATAATTATAAATTATTTATAAAATTCAAATATTTATTAACTGTTCACACCCGTATTTAAAATTTAATATATTACATATATCTAATGATAAGTGTCAATGAAATTATCTTATTTATATGCGGATATAGAAACTTACAACAATTTTAGTGATGAGGTATGTTTAGGATGAGAAAATATTCAGGATTAAGCTCATTTTTGGTTTGACAAAACACAGATTCGGCCAGTTGGTTCCGCTTTTTTTATTTTTATATTATAGGTCTAAAATATTAAAATAAAAGGTAACTATAATCTAAAAATTATGAATATATGATATTGTTTGAAGAAAGCAATTATATAGTATAATTATAGTTTAAATCATAAATACTTGTAATCTAAACTTTAATTGTTGATTGTGTGAAGTAGGATGAAAGGGAATTTTGAATCTATGAGAACCATGAGGAGTTAGTTTAATCCCACCGATTGAGAGACTTAAATGTTGATTAATTAGTTAACAACTCAAACCCAGAATGAATTACTTTCTAATATATCCATGGGCAAGAATGAATGGTATGAGGTATGAAGTTTAAGTTTTGTGTCGAGTGGTTTCAAGAAAGTGGTGCCTGCTAAACCAAACAAACTTATGATATATTTAAATAATACCAGTTGCTGGCCCAAACAAACAACCAATGAATGGGTAAAACCCGAAGATTTTCTTAAAGGAGATTAAATATTAACTAAATTAAAATATAGTGTAAAAGTAACATAATAGTTTAATTAAACATTATCATTTTTCTAATAATTTATGTAATGTCTCTACTTAATAGTTACATTACACTGAGAACATATGCACACATTTAGTGATTTATAAAATATCACACATTTTATTTTAATAATCTTTTTATCACATAGATTTACTTAAAGAATATCAATCATAATTAATTACAAGTATCTAAATCTAACAACTTAACTAGTTCGGTCTCATATTATTAACGGTTAACATTATATTATTACAAGCATTTGACTCTATTTTTGAAAGATCCAAGCATATTACCTTCACTCACATAAATTTATATAACAAAAAACTACATTGTCTTCATATGATACATATGATAGGATAAATTCCTTACGATCTACGATTCTTTATCTCACCACATTCCAAGATATAGGAACCTTCATGGCCTATCACCACCTAATATCATCCTTTATGTGAATTTAGTATTAGTAGAGTCAACATTACTTCTTTTAAGGTCTCTCACTCCATACACAACCTAAAACATCTCAATGTAGTATTTTGTCCTTGAAAAAAACTACATTCACATCAATCATATATCAAATCAATATCTCATAGTAGATTATGACTCATGTCCTAAATCTACTTGGTCTCACATATACCAATAGTAAATTATATCTAATACACTAACTCTACTAGGTCACATACCATACCAAATAATGTTGGCAATTTTCCAAATATATGAGATATGAGACATTCACGTTAAATCAAATATTGCTATAAATATGGTCCATATCAATTTTTAGATTTGTTGCATGAATTTTGATATCATAATCCCACAAAATTTGCAAAAATTTATTATTTTGTGATAGGTAGAGCTCTATAAATTTCACATGTGTTTTGTGCTTTGAGTCATCAAATCTGTTTTCTTCTATAATATACTATATTATTAAAGTTTATGGGAGTAAGAGTTTTAAACTAAAAGCACATTGAAGGATTCTTGTTACAATGACATTAAATTGGTCTTTATACCAAATGTAGTAACGTGTGGGGTTGTATATAGATGACGATTATTTGGGATATTTGGACACATAGAAATGATGTTATATTTAAAAATACAATAATAGACATGGAGGAAGTTTTTATGTTGGCTCAAACTAAAGCATGGGTTTGGATCACCAATAAGTATCCATTAGCAACATTATCTTATTCTGACTAGTGTTTGAGTCCAATTACATGCCTCCTTTCGATCTAAAAGTTTCAATTTTGGGGTGGTTTATCATTTTTTGGCTCATCATGATATAGCTTCTGTGATTGTTGTATGTTGCACTGGCTAGAGATGATATTATTTGTACACTCTAGTATTCGTGTTATTAGATTCCATTCACTGTTATTTGTAGCCTTGGTTTGGTTTACATCAAAAGTCTTGTGGAATTAGCTCTTTGCATTGTCTTTGCATATCTTTGTGGCTTCGTATTTTGCAGGACAAATGATGTTATTCGGGGAGGACGTTTAAGCTTTGTATTCAAAGCATAGTCATGAAAGGTCTGCTTCTTACTTGGGTGTATATATCGTTATAATCTTTATTTCTATTTTTTTGTGATAATTGTGAGATACTACTCTATGTGGAGAATGATGAAGGAAAGTCATAACATTTTTGTTTATTATTGTTTATGGGTTGAGGTAACCCAATTACCTCCTATTAATATATGTGTTCTTATTGATAAAAAAAATGGTTGAAGGTTAGTCCTTATTTCTTTTTTCACTTTAAAGTTTATCAAAAGTAGATTATTGTTATATTTTGGCTCTACTCGACTACATAACCACATATTTTTATTTCAAAATCTATGAGATATTTATTTTTATGTCCATAATCCTCCCATCTCATTTAATGATCACACAAGCTAACCTAGTGAGATAAAGCTTAGAGTTTTTTAAAACTAAGGCTCCCCACTAACTCACTCAGCAAGCTACATTTGGAGGTATACTTGCCTAATAAGTCCTAACTCACTCAACGACCAACCCGCTATGATCTCTCTAATTTCTTTTTTATTAAATGAATTTCGCTTAGTGAGGGAATTGAATTGCCTAGTGAGCAAATTTTGGAGCTCAAACCAAATAGTTTGCCCAGTGAAAACAAAATTTCCCAATAACCCAAAGCTCTTTGGATTTAATAAAATAAATTTCATGCCAACATCCCCTCTAACTACTTAAATAAGAACCAAGTATGATGATTTGATTGGACCATAGTTTGAGACCAGTTTTCCAACTTAATCCAAACTAGTTAAATAGATGAGTGATCAAGTCATCATTAAGCATAAATCAAATCACAAACAATTGAATGAATGCAAAGATAAATACCCAAGAAGTAGAAGTAAATAAAATTAGAATTGATTAATCAAACCTGGACATGAGGGAGTTCAATTACTCATAGAATATTACACTGCAATTCTAGTAGCATATAAACATAAGATTTACACTAAGAGCATCTCCCTAGTGCCTCACAGACCTTATTCTCTCCTATTGTTACATTTCTAACACCACTCAATGCTTTTAATGAGGACCCAACCTCTTTATTTATAGAAATTTTTAGATCGTGCTCAGCCCAACTTTTGGCATCCAGTGTTAAGTGCTAAGCATATTCTGTTGTGGCTCAGTCATGCACCCCCTTAAGTGCACATTCTCTTGTGACTTAGTCATGCATCGCCTTAAGTGCTAAGCACATTCTCTCGTAGCTCAGCCATGCATCGCCTTAAGTGCTCGCCATTTTGTTGTGGCTCAACTCCAAAATTCATATTCTGGATCCTTCCTTGACCATCTTATTAGAGCTCAGCCGTGAATTTTGGGGCTCAATTGCATGATTTTTAATTCTTCGAGAAATTGCTGCAAAATGATAAAAAAATTATCAATTTCTTATTTTTCTTCTTTTTAGTACCTCATTATGTAATTATAAGCTAAAATTGGTTGTTTACTTACAAAATATGATCAATTAAAGCATTATAAATGTTAAGTTTGTATGAAAATTTTATGTATTCTAGACACTTATCATTATACCATGAATAAGTCTTAAGGTTTCTTTGCACATGTTTTGATTGATGTTGATTAGATATTCGCTTTGCCTAATTAAATTTTGGTAGAAAGGTCAGGTTTGACGTTTATTATTAACGTTGAGCATGAAAAAATGCTTTATTTTGTTTAAATTGTAAAATTATTGGTCATGACTTATGTAACTGTAGATGATTATAACAAGATGACAAGTCTGATTTCTTGACTAGTATGCCTTCTTTGGAGGACTTGTCACTAGTTTGCAAGATTTACAACAACTAGATCCATATCATAGTAGATATGAGGTATTTCCTAATTCTTTGATCTCTAAGGAACCTCATTTTGTAAAGGAATTGAAGTTAGCTTATAAATGGGCTAATATACTTGATGAAAGGGGAGATTCTAATATTGAAGAGGATGATGAATCTATTTAAACTACAAGAAATTCAGTAGGGGTAAACCAAAGAAAGTTAATTCTAAATACCCCGTCCAAGGGAAGGACTTCTAAAAAGTAGTAATGAATTTTAGAGGCCTTATTTGGAAGATGTAGGAGAGTTGACTTATGATACACCTCTTAATATGTAGAGGAAAATTTTTTTCTTCTATGTGTATGGTGTTAAAAGTGCAGAATATTTTTCATGAAGGAAATCATAGAGAATAATATAAATTATTTAATGTTTTCATGCATGTATTTATTTAATTTTTTAAAAATATACTTTGTATCATAGATTTGGTATGGCTCCTATTTATTTTTATTTTCTTAATAAAATTTTCATGTGATAACATTAATGTTTAACCTAAGTTTATTTGGGAATATACTACAGTTTTAACTAAATTCTATTATTTGACAATATTAAAGTATCACCACTTCATCATATACTACAATTTTTATATAATCGTAGTTTATCTGGGTTATTTTATATATTTATAGTAGTGGTTTGTAAGTGCTTATTTTTGTTTTAAGTATCTTTTTAAGTTATTAGATGATTGTTTCATCTTATATATTAACTATTTTGTAGTATTTATTTTGATTAAGTAAATTCAGATACAATTTTACTAATCTTTTAGGAGTTTATCAGGTTACTTTTATTTTCTATAAGATTAGAAATAGAAGTACATGAGTCTTTCTTTAATTCTCAAATCCTTTTTTGTTGATTAAGATTTTATATTTTATATTAAGCATAACTTTTCTTTTTTTTAGATTTGACGAATCTGATCAGAAGGAGAACCCTCTATAAGATCATATAATTAGTAAGTTTAGTATAATTTAAACAAATTCGTTTCATGGTTGAGCTTAATACCATCTCAATAACACTTAACACAATTACTTAAAAAATTTATCTTAAATGTGAGAGTCCAAATTTGATGTTAGATTTTTAATATTTGTCCTCTAATATGTTTTCTTTAAATTTTACAATTTAGTATCATTTGAAAAAAAAATGCTAATATTCATCGTTTATAAAA